>Ga0129309_1000113_pt1 | contig 70377 bp, 132 predicted proteins | sample L1105metagenome_FD_94439 | JGI IMG/M metagenome (GOLD analysis project Ga0129309, IMG submission 94439) | Ring-tailed lemur group fecal microbial communities from Wisconsin, USA - L1105 metagenome | ecosystem: Host-associated > Mammals > Digestive system > Large intestine > Fecal | place: USA...
ACCTAGTCCATTTACATTTATAGTTACTGCTCCAGTATTTTGTGTAATATTTTTAAATGCTATAGTCATACCTTCTTTATATCCACTTGGTATAGGGTCTAATGTTATTGTTTTAGCATTAGTTCCGTTAGCTGTGCCATAACCTACATGATGAATATAATCTGCCTTATGTGTGGCTAAATCATCATCTACTTGCCTAACAGTTTTTGTATTTCCTTCCCCCGCTAAAGCATCGACTCTCACTTGAGCACCCGCTGGTGTTTCTGCTCCTACATCGGTAGCATTCAAAGAAACTGCTCCTGTTTTACCATTTACACTATCTACTTTATTCTTTTCTGCTCCACTTTCAATTCCAGCTAATTTCTGTTTCTCTGTAGTGGTAAAATCGTTTGTGGATAATCCCTTGCCATCAACCTTGTCTACTCTCTTTTCTATCGCTGCTTCTAATATCGCTGCATTCTCCGATACTAAAGGCAAATCAGCTATATCATGGTCCTCAAGTATCGTACATCCAAGTGTGGTTTTTCTCATTATATCACTCCCTATCGTAAGTCTTTAATTCATTACATGTCATCAATAATGCATCCCCACATGTAATATTCCAGTCAATGAGCATTTGACATGTAGTGTATGTGTATCTAAACTCATATGCTAGGTGTGCTGGTTTAATCGTTTCCAGCATTTCTATGAACGCTTTCATATTTTTAGGAATTCCCTTTACACCTATAAATTTCACTATGAAATAATCCTCTTCAGGGTATTCTATTACATCTACTTCACCTCCCGAAAATGATTCTGCGGTATTAATTATCATTTCTTTTGTAGTAGTCCCTCTACCTCTTAATTTTGCTTTAATTATCTCTCGCCTTTCTTCATATGTCATTAATGGGTTATAGTCTATGCCTAGCTCTTCTTCATATAGTCTTATTCCCCATGTAGATTTATCAATAGAGGCTTGCTTACCTAAGTCTATACTAAAGTATTTTAGTTCACCTAATTCACTTTCTATTATTTTCATTAGCTTTTTTATGTTATTACCATTTTGATAGTTAGAGGTCAAGTATGGTATTAAAGCAACTTGATATTTATCAGTATCTGGGGTTATAAATCTACTTTCTTCACCATATTCATATTCTCCATATTTATATTGTCCATACATAGGTTACACCTTCCCTCGTAACTGGCCACATGTAATAGGGCCTTGTAACTGTGATAGTTTAGTTGGGATATTATCGATCCTACTACCTACCTGCCGTATATTTTCTTTCTGTATTGCACTATCTTCTAATAATCTGTCTACTACTGAACTTATATTGCCTGTTGCAACCACTGTTTTCTCACCACTCGTGGACTCTGTGGTAGGTACATAATCCCAATCAACCAAATCACCATCAATTAAATCGGGATGTGTGAATGATAGTTTATTCTCAGCCAGCACACACTTTGAAACATCTAGTGATGTTCGTAAACCTGTTCCTTTATCTACTTTGTATAATTTATCAATACTTGCAATAGAATGGTCGGGGTAGTGTGTTTGTAATCCGCTATTGTAGTAGACGCCTATTTCAGGAATAATTGTACCAAAGTAAATAGTTCCGTTTTCGTAGCCTTGTAGCCCTGTCCATCTGATTGGTATTATCTCAGGTTCGGCTAATTGATAAGTTAGTTTAGTTCCTACAAATAATTTTTTTGCTTCATCTAATGTTGTCCCAATTGGAACTGGGAAAAACATACTGTGATGATTTGTAATCGTAAACATATTTTTAACTTCATTAATATTTTCAGCATTTATATATACATCACTAATTATTTCGGTATATCCAGGAACTCTCACTATTCCATCTATTCTAGTATAAAGACCATTATTTACATAATCATCATACAATAATTTTATTCTGACTCTATCTATATTTGGATTTACGTTTTTTACCTCAACAATATCACTCTCTACTAGGGTATAATTTTTCGTTCTCTTAACTAATTCATATCCACCTTTACCATCAGGTCTAATTTCATCTCTAATACCATTCGGCAAACTTATTAAATTTACTATTTTATTGTCTTTATCTTTTGCAATAACATATGCTGTAGACTCTTTGTAGGGTTCGTATGGGGTTGCTGTTGGACCTTCTTCTAGCTGTATAAAATTTGTTCCATCTTTAATTCCTGTATTAAACTGCTCCATAGTTTCTGAACCTGTAGTATAGTTACCATACCTGAAAAAAATATATAATAAACCACTGGAATCACTTGTTTGAGTTATTGACTTACCTCTCCAAACACCATTGGTTGCAGTTGATGAACCATTAAAATATATATTAGCTGTTGCAGTTTGGGTAATATCACTTGATAATGTATATTGTGTGTGAGGTTTAACTTGTAAATAAAAAATTTTTGTATGGTAAGGGGTAGCTATGGGTAAAGATATTAAATTAGTTTTATTATCAAACAGATTCTTCCCAACACTCTTTAACTTCATAGCACCTAATGTAGATTTAGTACCGTTAGAAATGTAGGATTTTAAATCTGTTCCTTCTTCTAGTAGTACATCTTTGAAATACAATGTTCCATCTGAACCAACTGTATAAGGAAATATAACCATCCGTGATGTAGTGGCTAAAGTAGGTATCTTGATGAACTTTCTAGTATCATTTGGTATATTGGTAAAATCGATAGTATATAAAGCACCTCGAGAATTGTCGGTATTGTATAATCTAACTGCAAATGAATTTTGACCAGTAGTTCCAGTGGATTTGCCAACAAGTGATAATATATATGTTTTACCACCACCAACATTTGGGATGTTCTGTCCAAAATCATCTAAACTTTGTATCTTTGAAACACCCTTATAATATCCATTTTCTACTGCTTTTAGACTTCCTTCCCATGCTTCTAAGTCATTATTTTTACCTTTAATAAGATTAGTCCTAGTTTCACCAAATAATCTAGCACTAACTTGTCCATTTATACTACCATTAGGCATAGATACTACATTGTCATAACTTGTAGTTGATACATATTTAATTTCATTTAATTCATCTTTAATTTCATTTAATGTTTTTCCGTTTAACCTTTCTGAGTCATCAACTATACCATTGTTATTTTTATCATAAATACCCTTTGTCATATCTCCATATCCAGCATCGCCAAGTTCATCAGATGTTACATAATTTTTATCATTTTGGAGTTGACCAACCTTCGTGGGTATATCCGATATTTCAGCCTTTCCATTCCATTTGTTTCTTTCGGCAATTGTTATATGTCTAATGCCATCTGATATATGCTCTACTGCACTATTCCAGCTATCTATTAATACTTGTGTAATAATATCCAATATAGACTTATTGCTATGAGTATGTTTCTTACTATTGGCATCGTTCCAATTAGTTTTTTCAGCATCACTTACAAACCTTTTATTTGGGTTATCAACTATCATATCTGCGTTATGCTTAGTTGGATGAACATATTTGTTTGCACCACTTTCAATTCCAGCTAACTTATTTTTTTCAGCTAAAGTATAATTTTCATCTGATAGTCCTTTTCCTTCTGTCTTATCCACCTTATTATCAAGTTTTTCATCAATCTTTTTTTCTTCCTCTGTTGCCCTATTTATTTCATTTACAAGTTCATCCTGCAATAAGTTTATATCCTCTGCCTCTACCTGGTCCCCTTTAGTTTCATATGAGATATAGATTTTTTCACTCTCACTAAACACTTTTAAGTGAGTTTTCCAAGGTGTTTCTGAGGGTGTAGAAATAAAATAATTTTCTACTTTCTCTCCTGTAAGCTTAGGCTCTGTATAAATATATATAGTTTGATGATTTACATTGTCGTGGTCTAAATACCCTTCATAAATACCATTTACTACAGCCTTTTCTTCTTCAATTACATATACACCTGTTTGCTTTTTGTTTAGTTTTTCTATGAACAATTTATATCACCCCTAACGCTATGACACCAATTGTAGGGACTTCCGTGTTTGCTAGTGCAACATTTGCTACTGTTCCGTTTAAAGTTAGATTTTCATAGTCGATAATACCTTTAGTTTCAAGTAACAGTCTTCCTATCTGTGCAAAACTTACATACGTTTCAGATAATGCTATACTTGCAAAATAATCTTCTAGTGAATTTATAAATCTATTTTGTAAATTTTGTATGTTATAACCATCTGCTAGTTTTACGCTTGCGTTTATATTTATAGGTTTTGCTATTGCTGATTCTACATATATTCCTGCATTAACTGGTCTTACGCTATCTATGTGTGAAAATACATCGTTAATTAACTCACTATTAGCTGATTGGCTGTTACTATCTGTTATTATTATAGTTACATAGCCTTTAGTTGGTGTTGTAGGTAGTACCTTAACACGCCCTACGCCTTTTACTTCTCTTGCCCATACTTTATATTGTGCTGTATTATCTCCTGTCGTTGGTTCTCTTAATGTTGCTAAATGTCTGTCTCTTAAGAGGTTATCATTTTCTATATCTGTTCCGCCTATCGTAGGTTCTATATTTGTTACACCTCTTACTCCAGCAGTAGGATTAATTATTTCTGTTATAGTTTCAGCTGGTACATTATAGTTTTCTCCTATGTCTATAGCTTGTATATCTACATCTATTTCTCCACTTGCAGGTATTGTTACAGTTTCAGTGGTTTTAAATAATATTTTATCTTTAGTTCCTACGATAAAACCTGCATTAATTAGTGTTCCTACATCTCCGTTAATTGTGACATATTTTTGAGATTTAGTGCCATAGAATCTGTCTCTACCAAAATTATTTACTATATCGTCTAACGCTGTACCAGTTGCATATAAAGCAGATCTATTGTAATAAGAGTTTTCTAGTTCTTGCCAAGCAATACTGATTTCCCATGCTATCACTTGTAAAAACATCCCTAAAGGACTTCTTTCTGATAAGTTTACATTATCTCCATAAAGTTCCTTTGCTTTAGCTTCCATGTCGCTTAATATATCGTTATACGTTTTTCTCTTAAATCCATATTCTGTTAATCCATAATCAGCCAATATTCATCACCTCGATTCCTTCTAAGAGGTTTCCTGTATTTGTCCTTACTTTAAAATCAACATTTAGTTTCCTTTGTTGTCTATCTATGTCTATCTCAAGGAACTCTATATCTTCAACTCTATCATCTTGATATATGGCCTCGGCAATAGCTAGTTTGATGCCCTCGATATCCTTACCTTTCCCTTGTATCTCACTATAATCAAGTCCATGCTCTATATTTAAAAACCATTCTCCCTTGTTTGTAGTCAAAATTCTTTCTATAGACTGAACTTCTTCGTCTTTTCCTTCTACCATTACAAGATTGTTTTGTCCATCAAAGACCAAATCTCCATTTTGTATTTTAAATGTCTTCATTCAATCACCATCTTTCAGTTTTACTTGGTCCAGATATAGTTACTCCCCTATCACTTTCAATTAGTATCTCTCCGTTTTCTTTTATAACAATCTTAGATGTAAGATCCTCTTTGGCAATAATTAAATCATTTGAATGTTCTCCAGGCAAAGTCTTCGTAAATGGCATTATTCCACTAACTACTATTGCGTTGTCCAAAGAGTGAGTTTCGCATCGTATTGGCTCTCCTTTATCTCCAGAAAATAGTACGTTTTCTATATCTCTATCTGAAAATACAACTAATACTATGTCTCCAGCTTTATAAGGTGGTCTAATTAAAAAAGGACCTGCCTTTAAAAAGGATACAGGTACTTCAATCAATAACGATACATCTTCAGTAGTTCCGTCTTTGTTTTTCTTTTTAACAAGTGGAATCACGTTAGCTTTCATAGTTGTAGCATCGAATTTTTCTATTTTGCCTATGGTACAAGAATTAATGCCTCCTATAGATTCTTGCAATATTCCATCCATAAAATCTAATACTTCACTCAAAAATATCACCACCTAAATTGGTATTGCTTCGAATTCCATCGTAAAATCACCATAGTATTTGCCTTTTTTAACCTTGTAGTTTCCATTTATAGTTTTAGACTTTACTTGTATGATACTGTCAGTTGTAATTCTGTGATTTAGCAAACATCTAATGTTATATTTAATTATCTTTTTCCCTTTTTTATCTTCTTCCTCTGTTACCTGCGGACTTTCTATTAAACCAGTATCGGCACTTAGTAAAAAACCAGTTACGGTCCCTTTTGATGGAGGCCTAACATATAATTTGCCTTTATCTATAAACATTCTAGAGCCTGTGTCTTTTACTATACTTCTTAGTGCTTGTTGGAGCTGTGTAGTAATAGTTCTACCTTTCTTATATGTTACATTCTTTACTAACTTTATTTCTCCAATTTCAAGTCCTAATTGTTTAGCTAGATCATTTATTATATATTTTGACGTGGAACCTGCTTGATATGTTTTATTAGCTTTCTTAACTCCCCATTCAATCGAACCATCGCCTACATAGAGTCTAGTAGCCTTGTCGACTCCTTCCCAAACTGTTTCTTGTTTTTCTATTTTACCAGTAAGTATATTCCCTACATCGCCATCATAACCGGCATTAAGAATTACTCCAGCTTTTGATTTTATTTCTGATATAGTTTGATTGGATAGGTTATAAATAATTACCTCTGATATGTCGGGATCATCACTATCTCCAAATTCTACTGTAAAATCTATTTCAAAATCATCATTAGTGTATTTCTTTCCACCCGCGATTAACTCAACTTTCTGTTTCCAAAATTTCATCATCATCACCTACCACGTATAAAAATACGTTATCGTTCATATTGTCAAATGTTACTCTATCTTCATTTTCAGATATATCATAAGGCAATATAATTACCTTCGGAACATCTTTGTATGTGCAACTTGTAAACAAAGGTTTACCATAGACTATTTTTTCACCCAATATTATTGTTTTATCATTTTTGTATAAATCTACAGTAAAGAAATCATATAGTTCGTTATAATTAATTTCCAGGCTAAAAGTTTCATTTTTTAATGTAATTTCAAATTCATAAGGAATATCGTCTTTGAAAATTTCTATATACTCCATAGAATCACCTCTATATCGGTCTCATAGTAGGACCGTATTTGTTGTCTAAATGATATTTTGCTAGCTTGTCTTCGCCTGATACTTTTTTCTTTTTAGTTTGTTGCCTTCCTTTATTAGTTTTCTTCTTAACCTGTGTTTTTCTTTTCTTGCCTTTAACTTTGATTTCAACTTCCTTCGCAGTTGCGATTCTAACTTGTTTTAGAGTTATGTTAAATTCATACCCATTTCTTATCTGGATTTCATGTGATGTTCCTATGTCTTCTATAACCATGTTTCCATAAGCGTTTCTGCCTACGTATTTTAGTAACTTCCCTTCTTTTTGAAATTTTTTTAACTTTTGTAGTTTATCGCTTGAATCATCTCCTACTACCGCACCTATGATATTTATTGTGGAAGGTTTGGGCTTGACGTGATCAGCTACATCTTGTCCCTTTTCTACTGGTTTCTCTGTTACTTCTACACTGTTGCTTACTCTTTCTGATTCAACTACACTTATTTCAATTCCGCCTAATTTTACTCTTTCCAAATCATCACCTACTTTTAGGCATAATAAAAGCACCCTGCTAAGAGTGCTTATTTAATGTTTACCATGTAATTTTATTAGATGTACTTACTTTTGCTCCTTGTGCTATAGTGTTCTCTGCATTAGTGCCTACAATTATTTGCAAGTCATAGTATTCGTATAACTCGCCTAAATAATCTTTGCTTGGACCTTTTAACCCATCTACCATAGTTGATAGATATCTTGCTGTGTTTTCACCTAGTTCCTTTGATTTTTCTTCAGTAGTTCCATCCATGACTTGTATTGCTATTGTGATTTCACCGTATTCAGTCACTTTAATGTATGCATCTTTTACTACATCTTCTTCAAGTGCGAAATCTGTTGCACTATTTAATGCAAATTCAGATACGCTTGGTAGATCTCTGACATCTTTGTTTCCGCAAGCAGATACAACAAGCAGCACTAATATTATCATAACAGCAAGCAATATTCGCTTGGTCTTATACATTTAAACCCCTCCTATACATTCTTTAGTATTATTGTATCATACTTTTACTAGTATATGTCATAAATTAACTCATGCTTAATCTTTTTTTCTTTAATTTGTAAAAATATCTTTCTAGCATAGGTTCTAGTTGCTTTTCTACCTCTTTTTTTATATCTGCTATTTCCTTTGGGTTAGATGTTTGAGGATAAATATTAATTGTAGGGGCAAATGTATCAGATTGTACTGTATTTGAATTACTGCTTGTTGTGTTATTTAGTATTTTTTTAGTTTCATTAGCTGTTTTAACCTTGTATCCTTGAGGAAGATTTCTTGTTTGTTTGCCTATTACAAGTTCTGGTCCTCTTTCTGCTAATTCTGTAAGGCCACCTTTCCAATAGTTAGTGCCTGTTGCATTACGTCCTATTCGTCCTTCTTTATATCTATTTGTTGACTTTTGGAACTTTTCTTTTATTGTTGCTATTTTAGGTTGTAGTTTGGTTTTATTCCATTCCTTAAGTTTTTCTATGCCACTTTTTATTCCTTCTCCAACCTTTTTAAAGGCACCTTTAATTTTATCTAGATTTTTAATTATTAATACACCAGCTACTATTGCTCCGGCTATTGCTAATCCCCATGGGGTAAATAATCCTCCTAACAATGGTTTGACAAAACCTGCAAACTTGGCTATACCACCACCTAAAAAGCCAAACATTTTAAATAGATTACTTCCAAGCTTTATAGCTCCACTTATGCCTTTTAGGAACACTTTGCCTACCATTAACACTGGTCCTATAGCTGCTGCTAATGCACCTATCTTTACTATTGTTTCCTGTGTAGCTGGACTTAGTTCTGTAAACTTCTTTGTCCAATCTCTAACTGTCTCTGCTATATCTCTTACTGTAGGTTTTAAGACGTCACCGACTGTTATAGCTGCACCTTCTAAAGCACTCTTCAATGACCTAAAAGCACCACCTATATTGTCTTCGTTTACATCTGCCATTCTTTGTGCTTCACCTGTGTATTCTCTTGTAGCTTGAGTAAGCTTTGCATAATCTTCATTACTTGCATTTATAATCGACAACATGCCACTCATAGCTTCTTTACCGAATATTGTCGATGCGTATTGTGCTTGCTGTTCTTTAGATAATCCTCTAAACTTACTTCTCATATCATCCATTACAGTCTTGAAGGGTTTCATGTTTCCATCTGCATCTGTGATTTTTAATCCTAATTTTTCCATAGCAGTAGCCATGCTATCAGTTGGTTTTACAAGGTTTGTTATTGCACCTCTTAATGCTGTACCTGCTTTCGAGCCTTTTACACCTGCGTTAGCCATTAAACCTAGTGCTAAAGCCGAATCCTCTGCTGTATATCCTAGTGAACCAAATAATGGAGCCACATATGAAAATGATTCGCCTAGCATACCAACATTAGTATTAGAGTTCGAACTTGCACTTGCCAATAGATCTGCGAATTTAGTTGAATCCTTTGCTTGCATTCCAAATGCCGATAAAGCATCCGTTACAATGTCAGATACACCCGCGAGGTCTTCGCCACTTGCTGCAGCTAATGCCATTACACCTTCTATGCCTGCTAACGATTGTCGTGCATTCCATCCTGCCATTCCCATATAAGTAAAAGCTTCTCCAGCTTCACTAGCACTAAATTTTGTGTCACGACCCATCTGTAATGCTTTTGTTCTTAATTGGTCGAATTCTTCTTGACTTGCATTAGTAATACCTCGAACTTGTGACATTGTATCGTCAAAACTTGCAGTTGTCTTTATTGCTGCTGCGCCAACGCCGACCATAGGTAATGTAACTCTAGTCGTAAGAGTTTTTCCGACTTGGTCCATCTTGTCGCCAATTGCATTTATTTTGCTTGTAACATTGTTTACTTTAAAGTTTTTTAACTCTTTATTAAACTCTGCATGTTGAACTCTTAGATCTAAGATGTGGTCTTCGAGTTTCTGTGCTTCTTTTGAGTTGTCTCCATATTTCCTTTTAGTTTCTTCCAATACAGGGTTAAGCTTTTTAATCTCATTACTAAGTATTTTTGTTTTTTCTTTTAATACTTGAGATTTTTTACTATTCTTTCTTAATACTATCGCTACTTTGTTTGCAGATAGTTCCCAAAGCTTATGTTGTTTGTTTAGTCTATCAATAGACCTTGATGTTGCGTCAGAGCTTTCCTTTATTTTAGATTCTAGTCCCTTAATTTCCATTGTGGCTGTTTTCGACTTTGTCCCTAATTTAGACAATCCCTTGGCTGTTTTCTTCGTTGTATCGCCAAATTTAGACGTTGCCATTTCTGTAGTTTTAACATTTGCACCCATTTTGCTAAATCCATCTTTAACTGCATCAACTTTGTTGTCAACTTTATTAAGTTCTGGAGTAGCCATATCCCTATATTGAATTTCAACTAAAAGCTCTCTTAATGAATCCATTTATTCACCACCTTACTTTTGTGGTTTAGGTGCGTATAAATCCACTGCCATTTCCGCTTCTTTTAGCTCTTCATATGTCATATCCTTTGCGTCTGTGTAACTTAGCCATCCTTTGATTACAAGTTGCCACATCAATCCCTTATTCTTTACTGTCTTTTCTATCTGCTTTTTCGGTATCTCTGGAAGTAAGAAAGTTTTCGATTTCTACCCCCAGTTCTATACCAGATTCATAGTCATCATCAAAATCTTCTAGAGTTACATGTGGTTTTACAACACAATGTTTAAATAATTCAGCCATATATGGTGTTCTTAAAAGTTTGCCATGCTTATCTGTATGTCTATCGTTTATCTCCATGTAGCTTCTAAATGGTATTGCTTGTAGAGCATATTCTACTCCGTTTATTTCAATTGTCTTTTGTCTCATTGTTCATTCCTCCTTATATTTTAAAAATAAAATAGACACCCTTGATTGAGTGCCTATCTTATATCTAGGTGTCCACAAAATATTGTGAATTCCCTTTCTCCTACTTCTTTTCCTCTCTCGGCTGGAGCTGGTTTTCTTACTCTTGAATCGTTGCTTGTAGCACTTGTTGCATTAGTATTTAAATCTATCACTTGTGTTGGTACTATTGCCCCTTGTCCCTTCGCTAAACCTAGTCTAGTTAGATAAGGTATGCTTGGGCTTGTGCCTGCTAAAGTAACAGTTATCTCGCCAGTTTCGTTAGCATTTTCAGCCATAGATACTTCGCCTTTTACTCCTACGTATTCAGTAAAAGTATCTTCCATTCTTTCAACAGCTATCATGGAATCCTCTGAAAAACCAGTAATCACTACTCCGCCTACAATTAAATTGACTTCTTTTGGGTCGTATAATATTATTCCTTCGCCCATCTAATATCCCTCCTTAATAAAGTACAGTTCCATTAAAAGTACCATTATGAATAGCACCTTCCAGTTTAGCTGTCCATTTTAAATCATTGTAAACTCTGTTTGCTATATCATTCTTTGATACCTCTTCACGTTTCTTGTATTGTATGTCATATACTGCTTTTCCATCTTCATCCTTCAATATGATTCCCTGGTCCGCTCCTCTTTGTAATACTGACGATACCGCCCCAATAAGCATACTAATTCCAGTATTATCATAAGATATTTTCTTATTATTTACTGCTACATACATCAATTCTTCTTCCATTCTAGCTTGTAACCAATGAACTCCCATTACGATGTCTATATATTCACCTGACGTTGTTTTGCCTTCAGTAGTTTGTAGCACTCCCATTTTCTTTACATAAGTAGCACTATTAGCTTCGTGAAGTTTGCTTATTTCTGTTTCTCCAACGTCAGCAGGGCCTACGCCATTTACCGTCTTAAATTTAAAAGTAATACTACCAGGATCGTTTACTGATGCTATACCTGCCAACCCTTCAGCAATATATGATTCAGGATCATCGTGATAATAGCACGTTGTATTTTCATTGTTTAAAGTTGCTGGAAATTCTAGATTTTGTGTAGTTGTAAAATACATCTTCATTTGAGTATCTGTCCATTCGGCTAATGCTGTTATAACTTCATCTGTATTCTCTGTGCAAGTCAAGAAGTACCATTCGTTATTCTTTTTAATCAATTCATTTAAAGCTGTAACTAAATCAGCTGGTGTTCCTGTCGCCTTATCATATTTCACTCCATATACTGATATTTTAGCCGGAGATGGAGATTGCCCAAATATCCTGCTTGCGATTTTATACTCCTTTGACTCTGTTCCAAAATCTTCTCCTACCCCTTCTATTCCTGTGTATTCTGTGTAGGGTTTTGCTTTGCTTGTACCTAGAATTAAAGGTAATCCAAAGCCTTGTTGGCTTATTGCTTTAGTGAGCTTAGCAATGTTTACTATAAAATCCTTCACTTTCTCATTCCTCCTTCTTTAGGTTGCTTTTTTCTATTGTTTCTAGTCTTAGTTTCTGTATATCCATAACTCTTATAGCTACATCAAATCCTTGTCGTCTTTCATAATTATCTACTATTTGAATTGTCCTGTCTTGGATATTCGATATATCCACTACTACAATTCCGTTATCTTTTAAAAATCTATACCCTTGGAATTTAAACCACGATTCCATTTCTAATGCTAGTTGAAAAGCTTCCACATCATCTGTGCTATATGCATTCATAGATATGATCATCTTTGGCTGTTCTTCTCTCGTATATTCAACGTCATATTCAAATCTTTCGTCCTTTGATGGAACTATATCTTTATATAAGTTGTGTGAGCCCTGATGTATCTTTAGAGTAGTAAATTTATAGCTTATATAAGGGTAATCAGGCTTATCTCCAATGTCATCCGTTGGCACTACTGGTACATTCAAATAGTCATATAACCCTTTTACTATTGCATTTCTTATTTCTCTATAATCCATTAACTCACACCCTTTTTACAGATATAAATATATAAGTCTTTGCTATGGCTACTATAGTCCAATTCCTCTGATATTGTATAATCTTGACCTTTCCATTTTAGTTTATCGCCTATTTTAAGCCTTTGTTGGATGTATGCCTTTATATCTGATATATTGTATTTTCCACCTTCGCCATATTGGAGATTAGTGTTTAGTCCTTTTACTCCCATTTGGAATACCGATGCTTGTATTTCCTTTTCTTGAGGTGGTTCTTCTTTCCATACCCCTCCATCATTCCAGTCTCTATACCTTTTACCTGGGATGTATATAACAATAGTTTCACTATACTTTTGAATTAGGTTTGTAAAATCCATTAAGCCTTCACCACCTTATAAGCAATGCTATCTTTAAGTCTACCAGTATCTATTAAGGGATTTGAACTGCCTTTCTGTGCTATTGTAAACGGATGGTTAGGTGGAGATTGAACATCCCTTGTCATATATTCAACTAGTTGTCCTCTTGTATATTCTCCTAATAGGTTGAAATACTCTATTGGGGTTATTTGCATTAGTAGGACTTTTTTCAATAGTTTTATGGACGTATCCTCTATTTTCTTTCTTCGACTATCCCATCCTGACCTGACAAAGCTTCTTTCTGGGATATTGATAGTAGTTGTGTCTTTTTTTAAATGCAAACCTATCGCATGAAGGTAGTTCCTCATTTTCTCTGTGACTTGTATCTTACAACCATATTCATTTACATTTGCTATCATAAGAATATCAGATCCACTTTCACCAAATATCCCTATCAAGATTTTATGGCTAAATAATTCTTCTAGCATTTTCTTATGGTTTGGTATATTGTTTTTATCTGTTATTTTCATAGAAATCTAGCCTTTTTGATTACATATGGTCTAATTAGCGACTTTACGTCATTGGGTAGCCCTTTTAATTCAAAATAGCTTTGTTTTAAATCTGCTATACCTTCGCTTTGTATTGTAGAATCCCTTTGGCCATACTTAGCTAATTTCTCTACCGCTAATTGTATAGGAGCTGGAGCATTTGTAATGTCTTTTATCTTGTCTAGTTCAGGGTTCTTACAATAAGCTTGTATATATTCAAAATACGCTTGTTTTTCGTCAATCATATTATCACCTACATTAATAGTTCAAGTAGTTCGTCTTTAGTCATATCGCTATAACCTGTCAGTTCTCTTTCCTTTGCTATTTGTTTTAATTCCTTTACTGTTAGTCCGTTCAAGTCTTCGTCAATAGGTTCTACATCATCATCTATATCATCGTCTGCAACATCTTCTTCTACTACCTCAACAACATCTTCAATCCTTTTTAGTTCATCTTCTTTTATCTTAAATGTATCACCTGGTCTATACTGTTCTCCGTCATGTTTTATGCAAACTTTTGTCTTTATCATCATCTATTCACACCTCCATAAAATATAAAAGTAGAGGAAATAAATCCTCTACTTAACTTTTGCTATAAACACCTCATTTGCTGCTGGGAATGAAGGTAATACTGTTGCCACTGCCTTTGTCCATTTTGCGACTGGATCTATTGTGCTATATACACAAGCTATTATGTTCCCAACTTTACTCATATCGATGTCACTTCTCTTAGATAGTTCTATTTCTTCAGCTGTAAGTCCGTAGACTGTGTGTCCTAGTATTCCGTCAGGGAAAACAACAAACTTATCCTCTGGGAAGTATCTTTGTGTTAGATATGTTCCATCCTCCTGTTGCACTCTGCTTCTAGAATCATATGTTGCTACTTTTGGTAGATCCATTGATTCTAATAGTTGGTTCAAATCTTCTTTAGTAACTATTTTGTCATAATTAACTCCATGTATTGCTTTTTTGATTGTTGCATGTCTCAATAGTGCGTTTAATACACTTCTTGAAGTTAATGCTCTTGATGGAGTTGTTCCTGTGTCTGCTACAATTGTATCTACCATATCATAGATATCTTGCAATGGATCTGAACCTGCATCTGTCCATAAGTCTGTGCCACTTAATATGTTTTGATGATTTTCAGGCATTCCATATTCTACTGTGAGTTTTACATCGTTTTCGTTTACTGCAATCTTGCCAGATGATAAAGCCTCCATCCTCATTGCCTCTGCTCTTGCTAATACACCTGTAACCATATTGTCAACATCGTCGAAAAACTTATTAACTGCATATTGTTTTTCTTGATCATCTCTTGGCTTATTCAATCTAATTATCAATTCTTCATCCATTCTTATTTTTCTCTTTACTAGTGCTATCTTTTCTTTTACCTTGCCAAATGCATCTCTACTTGCAATTTCTGCCTCTGTATCAAATGCATGTACACTTGCCATTACTGGTACGTTACTAGCACCTTTGATATATTCTAACTCTAATCCTTGTATCTTCTTTTCTGGAAACAATGTTTGTCCTAGCATTGCTGGATATTGTTTTTCTTTTAGATAATCTAATATAACTGGTGTATCGAATAGTTTTTCTATATTGTCTCCATCATCTGCAAATAGTTGCAAATTCATTTTAAATTTAGTATTCATATTCTTCCCTCCTATACAAACTTTATTTCTTTTAATGCTGTCTTAGCTTCAGCTGTTACTACTGCTGGTAGTCTTGCTTCTTTTACATATCCTTCTACCATTAAAGCACCTGGTTGTGGTCCATGTGTAACATCTACTGCTTTAAATAGTATTCCTTTTGCAGTTGCGTCATTTGCTGGTAGTACTGTACCTGCTGGAACTATCTTATTACCGTTTTTGTCCGCTACTACACCAACATCTGATACTGTTGTTGTAAAGTTGATAAAATGTGCACTTGCTAAAAATTCAGGTGTGGTTGAGTATTTAGTTTCTTTTATATACATTATTCATTCCTCCTTATCCCCATGGATTTAGTTTTGGTTCTATTTTCTCATTTCTTGACTTTGCTATGTCTAGTCCTAAAGTTACCTCTGTGTCTTTGTTACCTTTGCCTGGTTTAGGTCCCTTTAGCCTATCTTCTACAGCCTTTTGCACTTCTTTTCTAAATTCATCTTCAAATGTTTCAATGTTTTTCTTAGTTGTTTCTGCATCCTCTTTAATCATCATGTCTACAAAAGTAATGGGTAGTTCTTTTTCGTTTAGAATGTTAATAGCTTCTAATTTCATTTCTCTATATTTTATTGCATTCTCCTTCTCTACTAGTTGCTTTTGTATCTTGTCTAGTTCATGTTGCCTTTTTTCATCAGCAGACATCTTTGCTAGTTTTTCAGCTTCTTCTTTTTCTGCCTTTAGCTTCTCTTTATATTCCTTTTCCCATTTATCTTTAGCTGTTTCTAGAGCTTTAGTAACTCTCTTGTCAGCTTCAGATTGAAGGAGTTTGTCTAATTCTTCTTGAGTGTAAGTCTTGTCTTTTTCTGGCTCCTTAGGTCCTTTGGGTTCATTTGGTTCTTTTGGTTCAACTGGCTCCTTAGGTTCTCCTGGTTCTTTTGGTTCAGCCGGTTCTCCCTCTGCGAATAATTGTAAATTTAGTTTGTGCCCCTTTAAGTTACTATCATTGTCCCTTAAAGTTGCTATTGTATTTTTCATTATTGTGTTCCTCCTTAAATTAATAAATATTTTTTAATTGGTCCAAATCTCCATAAGCTAATCCAATAATCTTAACGCTGTTGTTGTGATTATGTTCAAGATTATCGTTATATGTGTTTAAATAGAAGTTCTCTTTAAAATCAAAGTTTTCTCTTTTATTTATAATCATTTCACCAGCATTTGCACCTGGAATAGAAACTTCAACAAATATATAAGGAGCATTGCTCTCTTTAGCTGTTTTAAACACTTTCCTCAAATCGCTTTTATTCATTTCTTACTTCCTCCTTAAATTTTATATAAAAAATGCACCTATTAAGGTATTGTTGCTCATACTGTTTTGCACTTCGTTTTACCGCATTTTAAACACTTGTAGAATATCAGTTTCCCCATTCCATACTCTATCTTGCATTCTCCATAACTTTTGTATTCATGTTTACAAAATAACCTTTTAAGAAAATTCATATTACCTCCTTAATATCCCCAGCCTTTTTTATTCAACTATTATCCAGTCTTCCGCTAACATATCGGTTTGACTTGCTAGCCACGGAACTCTATCCTTTGGTGCATCTGGATTGTTTGTTTGTAGGCCTGTCGTATCTATAAAAATATAAGAATGTGTCATTTTAGAGTGTGTATCAGGTCTTTGCAGTTCAATAAAAATTCCTTTGCCATTCCATCCTTTTCTAGCAACTTTATGTCCTTTCTTTAATGCCTCTATAGCTAATCCAAAAGTAAGGTTGTCTATTCTTCTATAAGCTTCTTCGAATACTTTTTTCGGACTCCAAGATATATAATCATCTTCATATTTTACTTTGTATCCATGCATATTATCACTATCACAAGGTTGCCCTTTTTCTCTGTAGAAATCATTTTTCGTCATTGGTTCTGCGTTAATAATCTTAACTCCTAAATACTTTTCCACTTCATTTCCTCCCTATTTTTTATATTACTTTTAATTGTTTTTTACTATCATAGGTACATATTACATTTTCCTTTTGTTGCACTTGTATTTGGCCATTGCTCCAAATTTTTCTAACAATTCCCGTATGTCCACTTCCATCTATAACCCTGTCACCGACTTTCATGTTATAATTCATATTTCTCACCCCACTTATCTTTATTATTAGTCACAAAACCTTAATTTTGCGACTATTCCTGATTTTGTCTGGTATATTCAATTAATCCACCACCTTTTCATAAGATATTTTGACTCTCCTTATTATATTTTTTAATAATTTCTTTCAGTCTAAAATACTTATTTAAAGGAACGATTAAAATAAAATTAACTCCAAATGATAATAAAAAAGACACTAATCTTAATTCTGGATAATAAATATCTAATGAAAATGCAATTCTATTTATTGAAATTGCAATACCAATAATTAAGGCTGTTTTAATATAATATTTCATTACACACCCCACCCATCTTGAATCTCGCCCATTCCTCATTGACATTGTTGCATATTATTCCTATGCTTTCTCATAAGTCATTTCAAATATATCAGGTTTGCAAGAATATAATTCACCCTTAACACCTTTTATAATATAATCTCCTGATTCAGATATATGTGGTCCTTCTAATGTATCTATTATTAAAGTGCCATTATGTTTATCTAGTTTTATCTTATTATCTGCTATCGCCTTTTCTAACCATTTAGGAATACAGCTAGTAAAAGATATTTTGACATTGTTTAATGAAGTATCCGTAAACCATTGAAATGCTTCAACCTCTACTGGTTTCTTTCTATATTTAGCCATCCCTTCACCTCTTTATCGCATATTTATTGATACTTGTGAATAAACATATCATCTTTTCTCGTATTTATAGTTTTTATTGTGTATAATCATTCACTAAAGTCCTTTGATATCTTTCCCTTTGGTGCCCTTACCATAAATGAAGGTAATCATCGCGTAGCTCTAGACCAACTTCTTGACAAGATACAACCTCTTCGTCTTCGATAACTCCACTACAACTCAATGTATTGCTTTTATCCATCAACTTTAATAGCTTTGCTATTTCCTCCGGTGTTCCCTCGAATGTCTCGTAAACATCACCTATCGACCTTGTATACTCCATTACTTCACCCCCTTTCCCTCTTTCCCTTTTAAGATACTTCTAAAAGCAAGTTTGGCATGAAGAAACCAATTGGTTTTATGTGTTGCTGGTTTTGGATCCAATGGGCTAACTGGATGGTATGTTAAGCATTCATCGTATTTCTTGCAATCAACGCCTGACCTTGCATATTCCATTGTTTCGCCCCCTTTAATCATCAATAAAATCTATTATAAAGTCACATCTACAATTGCAATCCTCTTCTGGTACTCCAAACATACCAGGACCAAATCCTCTATTTCCATTTGGCGTTATAAAATCTTCTTCATAAGGCACAATTATTCCATCCATGTCAACATGATTAGCTTTGTCGCGTGGTTTGTATCCTCTTACTCTCTCATCATTACTAGTGATCCATTCTTTTGTCATCTTGACCTTCTTACTAGCACCGTCAAGGCTGTCTTTCTTAGCTTCCTGAAACACTCTATGGCTTTCAGTTCTGACAATTCTCATGGGGTTTACTACTTGTCCTGATAAACTCTTGTTTAGTTCTTTTGACATAGTAGAATATGTTTGACCTTCTATTAATCCTTTAGTTACTGTTTCTCTTATTTTTAATACTGCTGTTTCTCTATGAAGTCCCATTCTGTCTGTCCATCTTAGTCCAGATATATCGTTATACATTGCCTTTTTTAATACATCTTCTCGTATTATTGGGATTAACTTCTTATTTTGTGTTAATTCTACTATTTCTTTGACTCCATTATAGTTTAATTTGTAAGTTTCGCTTAATACGTCTTTAATTGCCTTTGTATTGCGTTTATATGTTTCGTTGACCAATACATCTAATTCTTTATAAAAACCTTGCATACGCTTGTATTTTGCCATCTCTTCATAAGTTAATTTTCCATTTTTTTCATATTTCCTAAACATGTCAGCTGTAAGCTTATACATAGCCTTTAGTGCTACTGTATATTCTGTAACTATGCCTTTTTCTGCTTTCTTGATGAGTTTCTCGTATTCTTTGAATAACTTCTCAAATTTCTTTCTCATTCTTCGTCTTCCTCTAATTCTCTTTTTCTTAATTCCTCATCTAAATTAAAATAGTTGCCTTTGCTTTGCTGTTCTGCTTCTATCTTTTCTAATTCTTTAGCTGTATCTTCGACAAATGGTAGTTGTGCTAATAGCGTTTCATCTGATGTTATCCCTTTGAGTTTTTGTGCTGATTCTACTATTTCAGTTAAATTCATAGGAATATTTCTAACGAAAGATATTTCTACATCAAGGTAATCAAATGATCCTTGTCCTTTTTTCGCCAGCATGTTGCATATAAGCTCTATTCTTCTTTGTAATGCACGTTTGAACTTTCTTTCCTTTGTTACTGCCGCCTGTTCCAATCCCCACAGTTTATATCGAATTGCAATTCCAGATAATGTCCCCGCAAAAGATTCATCTGTAAGGTTTGGCACTTGAGAGAATCTGTGTATATCCTTTTGCAGTCTAGTCTTGAAGTTCTCTACTGCACTATCGTTTATATCTTTTATTAGCCAATAAGCTCCAGATTTTTCTCCTTCTACACCATGTGGTAAAACTATGACCCTGTTCTTTTTCATTTCCTTTACATCTTCTTCGTTTGTGTCTGGTACACCTTCTAGTACCATATAGGCATCTGAAAAATACTCTAGGTCATTTAATGTGTCTGATTGGGATTTATCATACGCATCTATCAACGTCATTACATTTTCAAAGTCTCCTAATCTTTCATCGTTATTTGGGAATTCTACTACAGGTACGTCTCCCCAGTAGTGTTCTATTTCTTCCATTAGCTCTATCTGTCCTTTTTCTTCTCTATAACGAATTATCTTTGATTTAGTGTATACTTCTATGTTGGTTATTTCTCCACTTTCACATAGGCTTTCAGTTGTATAGTATCTAATAGCAAAGTTAGGCTTACATTCTATTGTAGTGTCGTATACTATCAACATTTCGTCTCTTTCAACTACATCAAACCTTATGTTTACATCTTCGTCTACAAAAAATAATTCATATGCACTGCCCTTTATTCCCATTGATTTCGCCAATTCGCTATTTTCATCCTGTTCATCATTGTAATCGAATATATCTTGTAACAATTCCATCAACTTTTCATTTTCACTCGTATAACGTATTGGTTCACCTGTAAAGTAGCCTTGTAGCACGTCTACAATGTATTTAGGAAAGCCATGTACCAATTTGTTGTTTGGCTTAGTGCTATCTTCTATATTTCTATTCAGTATATCGTGTTTGCCTTCATAGTATTCTTGTAGTTTTTTGCATTGGTTTACTTCTACTTCATGCTTTTTTATTAAAGCTTGTATCTGTTCTGGTGTTGGTTCTTCTATGTCGTATCTAAACAAATTTATCACCTTCCTTTTTAGTCGCAAAGGATATATTTTGTGACTATTTTTATAACCCTAACCTAGATTTATTAAATGTTCCTATCTTTCTAGCGCCCCTCATATCGTCTTCTAATGCATATCTTGTTAAATCAATAAAGTGATTATCTTTGTCAGGGAATTCAGCTTTAAAATTTCCATTCCTATCTTTTTCTAGTTCATAATTTAAGAATTCCTTTGCTGCATTAGGACATCTTTCTCCATCTATAATGATTTCTTCTAAGTCCTGTAAGAACTTCATGCCATACTCTACTGAATCAGGACCTTTCCTTGCTCCTCTTACGTTTAACCCATAGCCTTTAAGCTCTGCTATTGATTTAGGTTCAGCACTATCAGCTGTTATAAGTCCATTGCCAATATTTCTTTGTTTAATTAGTTTTGCCGCTTTTCTATTACTTAATCCTACTTTGTAGATCTCGTCATAGATGTATAGTTTTCTTCTAGTCTTATCGAAATGCATTTCTCCATAAGCAAACGGATCAATTGCATATCCAAAGTCAATTCCTCTCTTTATTCTGTCAAATGTTGCTATTTCTTCATCTGTTATTTCTCTTACTTTAACATTACTAAATACTTCTCCACCTGTTCCAGTTACTTCACCTAAGTATTCATGATTATAGGCTGTTGGATTGACTTTTTTTAAGTGTTCAGCTTCTATAAAAAATTGCTCCCCTAACCATTTTTTTGGCACACTTTTATAGTTACTATGATGGACAAGTCTGTCGTTTCTTTTAATTGCGGATTCAGTGTTTACCCAGCTTTGTACTGACTTAGGGGGATTGTAAGTATAGAATACAACAAAATCATCCCCACCTCTCATCAGAGATTGGTTTATGTTCCTTATTTCCTCCATACCATTAAATTGATCTAATTCTTCATACCATATATACTTTATATATCCTTTTGATACTTTGGTAGACTTTAGCTTTACAGGATCATCCGCTCCACGGAATAGTATCTTTTGGCCCGTGGGTATATATGTTATCTCTAGTTTTGCTTTTGGTATATCCCATAAATGAGATACTCCTAATTTTTCTATCGCCCATGTTATTTGTTCAAATACACTATCTTTTAGCGTGTCTTTTACTTTTCTTATCACCACCGCATTTGTCATATTGCCTTTGTTAGCATCGTCCATCATCCCCAGTGGAACTTCTATGCCAACAAACGATGATTTAGTGGAACCTCTTCCACCTTTTAGCCAATGGTGAATATGTTTGCCTTTTTTTATATCTTTATGAACTGTGTAAAAAGATGGAGCTATTAAGTCTGATAATCTAATTTTCTTCATCTTCATCACTGCTTATATCGTCTATTATTTTTACTCCCATATTTCCTTCTACGTCAACTTTGTCTGTGAACAAGCTGTATCTTTTACCCAATAGTTCCGCTGCTTTTATTCTGTCTTTTGCAGATATCTGCTTTTCAACTATCCTAGCCTTGCTTTCAAAATCTCCGGTGTTTTCAGTTACTACTACTTCTTCTACTATCTCTCCCCTCATAGCAGCTGTAAGATGTTTTAATACTTCTTCAGCTTTTGCTATTTGTTTATCTTCTATTTCTTTCATCTTTTCATCAATGTATGATTTTATATGAGGTTTATTGAGGTTTTCATATCCCATTTCTGCTGCTGTTTTTTTACTATATCCTGCTTTTATAGCAGACTCTCTTGCGTTTCCTGTCTTAATAAATTCATCAGCAAACTTTTTTTGCTTTACTGTTAATTTTCTATTCTCCATATCACCACCTCATTCCTTTTTTACTATCATAAAGCTTATTCCTTACATTTGCTTATAGCCACAATGATTAATAAGCTAATCTCTAGCTGAACATGATACAAGCCCATTGTAACCATGTTTTGCAATTATGCGTTTTGATGTAACCTCAACACCGTTAGCCTTTAGAAACTTAGTAGCTCTTGCTCTAGTCCATTTTTCATTCATAAAGCATCCTCCCTTTTTTCAATAGCTTTTCTTTCCACTACAACAATCGTATCGTTGTGCCAACCACCATGAGAAACCAATAATATCTCCATTATTTCAAAACCATATTTCTTCCCAATTCCACCACTATTCCAGCTACAAGTAATTACTATTCCACCTTTTTTAACTATCCTACTTATTTCTTTTTTCTGACTAGACCAATAACTAGCCTGTGTTGTTTGCATGTTTACTGTTTGTCCTAAAGATTTATAACATTCACTTACTTGTCGTGGTGAATATGGCGGGTCATATAAAACCATATCTACTGAATTGTCATCAAATAATTTAAGAAAATCTAGTGCGTCAAGATGATAGTCTGTATCATATTGAGTATCTAAATCATTAGTAATTGTTGCTGTTTTATTTTTATTCGCAAAAGGATCGATGATAATCCCATCTATTATATATTTATTAATCAACTCTTTTATAGGCTTAATGTCAAATGTGTTTTTATTAGGCATAGCCCATTTTCTGTTAATAATCATTTAATCACCTACCAAGTTTCTTGTATTGTCTTTTTAGATAATGATATAAGCCCCACTCAAAAGTAAAATAGCCATCTTCTATTTTGAACTCATATCCGAATATAAAACATGAAACTAAAAGCGAAATTATGCCAAATAATAAATATTTTAATATTTTTTTCATTTAATCACCTACCAAACTTAATATAATAAATGCTGTATATTGTAAAATCTCATTAGTAAAACATCACCACTTACAAAATGGTTAATACTATAATCGCAATTAGGGAAGTCTTGATTGAAATAGTCAATAATTATTTTCTTATAATCATCTAAAGTAGGGTTATAATCTACTTCATCTATATAGGAAATACAATCGATGATTTTCTCTATTTGTTCATTCTTTAATTTAGCAGGTTCTATGTTTCGCATATGTCCACCATAGTTATAATACATTCTGAAAAATTCTTTTATATCGTTAGTATCTAAATTGCCTATAACACCATTATTGCTAATAGAGTTCATAATCTTTTCTATTTGCTTATCCAGTATATCGAATGAAAAAAACACCTAGTGGCGACTTGTCGCTACCCTTATAACCTTCTAAAGAATTAGTATTATTTAAATTAGTATTATTATAATGAATATTATTTCCACTTCTTTGGTTGCCAACAAGTTCCTTCTTTGGCTGTTTCAAGTTACCCCCTATGGAAGTATCTTTAGGATTTGCAAGTCTTTCAGCCTTTTCTTTGCCATTTTTCAATAATTTTGCTAGTAATTCGCTGTTAGGTATGATTTTAAAATGTCTCCTTGCAGGCAATCCTTTTAGCTTAGCTTTTATAAGTCCTATTCTCTTTAGATTGTTTATAGCAGTCCTTTGTGCCTTTTCTCCAAGTCCAGTCCCAGCCTGTAAATCATATTGAGTATTATAAAAATAACCTTCTTCATCTAGCATTTCTTTAGTTTTAAAGTAATTGTATCTTGATAATAATTCGCAATATAATACAGCTTCATTTAATCCAATGGCTTGTATAAGACTTTTGTTTACAGTTATACTGCCATCAGCTCTTAATAGTTCTATCGCTACATCAAAATTAAAATTATTCATTTTTAAACATCTCCCTAGAATTTTTATTTCAATAGTGGTAATCCCTACTTTCTAGGATTTTCAGGAAACAATCCGTCGATTGCTGTCCCACTATTTGATTTCTATATTAAAAAAGACACTTGCCTTTGAGTGTCTATATCTCTATTTCGGATCTTCTCTATTAAAATCCCCAAGGCTGGGAATGCATCTAGGTAATGCACATTTGTATTTTAATCCAGTCCATGTACCCCAAACACAGTCTTCGCATTTGTGAGATTTTTTCTTCTTAAGGAGTTTACCTAAAATATAATTTCTCATTATTCCATTTGTATATTTGTCTATAGCCATCATTCCCACCCCAATTTGACCGATTTTATATCATAGTATAACTGCATCCAATATAAATTCTTTTTCCTGTATAGTCTAACCAATACTTTATAGCAAGGTATTGGTGTGTATTTGTCTTGATAACAACTCCAACTTCCATAATTCTTTGACATATATCCGTCCTGTTTTATTTCTCCCATGTAGGTTGCCTTAGTTTCTATTTCTTGTCCTAGGAAGCTTTCTACTATTAAGGTTATTTTAGTGTCTTTCTCTATGCCTTTAAATATATCAATTAAATCTTTGGCCATGTTTTTCACCTTCTTTAAAATATGTAAAAATCACCCTGTTAGAATGCTAAATTTGGCATAGGCTATAGGAATCGAACCTATCGCACGGGATTTTGGAGATCCTGTCGCCACCTTGGAACATGAGCCTACATATTTGGTGGGAAGTAGTGGAGTCGAACCACTCGAGTCTAAGACAACGGATTTACAGTCCGCACCGCTACCTCTACGGTATAACTTCCCATAATTAAATTGCTTTTTATTTAACGGTATTCCACAAGTAGTGACAAACCATCTAGCCATCTTCTCCTTCTTCAAATTCAATTTCTAATATATTCAATTTACAGTACGGACATTTATTTTCTCCTACGTGTCCGCCTTTTCTGTATATATAATTAATTAAATGCTCCCATTTTGGCTTTTCTATTAAGACATCACATAATGGACAATATGCTTTCATTTTCATCACCTGCTTATTAACTTCACTATAAAAGTCAATCCACGTATCACACTTGATATTATACAAAACAACACCAAGGTAATTATAAACCAATCTATTGCTTTAAATTTTTGAGTTTTTATCCATTTTAACACTTTCATTTCTTAACCACGCCCTTGTTGATATACTTTTCTTTTTTCCCTTTTTCTTCATCTATTTTAAGTTTTTCCATTCGTTGTATAAGTCTTTTTTCATATTCTTTGTCTAGGGTAATTCTTCTACATGCCTCTAGCATATATTCTTCTTCGCTATTTCTTATTATTTTTCTATCTGCATATATAGCACATCTAATAGCGGCTTTTCTACTAAAATAAAAATGACTATGGTTTTTATATTCGCCTTTTAAATTTTTGACTATCCATCCTTTTTTAACTTTTCTTACTTCAAATTCATTAATTCGGTATTCTATCATGGAAACACCTCGTTTTTTGAGTATAAAAAATAGAAAGACTCGGTGTAAAGGGGGCAAATCACCAAATCTTTCTGTAAAGCCTGTTTAAAAAATTAGGCAGAATGATGAGTTCTGCCTGTGTTCCTGTTTATTTAGATATATTTTAACACCTATTAAGATGTTAATTGCTATTGTATACAAGTAGAACCATGCTATAATAATTGTATGTTGGCACGTTCACTTATTGGCTACCTCGGATTACTTGCAATAATTACTTAGGAGACTTTCGGCCCTATTATATGGTTTGTACTAGATAGGTGAATATTTTGGTTTCAGGTCTAAGCCTTACTTCCTATCTTCTCTAGATTCTAGCATAGAGATTAATACGCTGTAATTGTATAGTCGTTACCACTCGCCACTTATAAGTTGTAGCCACTGCTTACTAACTACATTTCGTTATTGCTTTTATCCTAACCTCTAAACTTCCAGCCACTTGTATTAATTATATTCGCTCAATACACGAGCATTAGATCCGCTTCAATCTACTTATTGTAGATAAGCACGTTATGCACATAGTAAATAGGTAATAAAAGACCGGCTTTCCCATAGGAACCCGGTACTCTCTTTCTACCATCGGTAGATGAACTAGTGCTTCTAGGTATTTCTACCTATTATAATTGTATCATATCCTATCGTGTATTAGTGTTGCAAAAGTGTGCGAAAGTGTGCGATAACATACGGTATAATCTAATGCTGTTTCGTATTTATCATTTCTTATCAAATTATCTTCAGTCTTTGCTAAAACACCATGCATGCACAACGCTTGTATGATACTGTAAAAGTTTTATAGTAAGGTTTGCCTATTTTAAGATGTTTTATGCATTGTTTTAGGTGGTATTTGGTATTTTTAGGCAAACCTTGATAGTTTTTAATTTACCAACCTGTAAATTCGTCTAAATTTTCAATTTCTTCTTTTGCCATTTCTGTTAATCCCCATTCAAATCCTAATGCTTCTATTTTTTCTCCAACTTTTAGATTTTTTATTTCGTATAATATATTATCTTTGATGTTCATCTTTTCTTCTTCTGTTTTATCGTTGTAATAAAGTTCATCTAATTCTAATGATATTTCTTCTTCTATTGTGCCAAAGTTATCATGTATACAACCATTACCACCCACTATTCTTTGAGTATAAACCTTCATTCTACATTCCCCTTTCTTCTCTAGCTTATCTAATGCTTTCTCTAATTCTCCTGTTCTCTCATGATGTAAACAAGAGTAATATTTACCATTGACACATATACAAGCATGGTCTAAAGGTATTTCTTTTCCACATACAATACATTTATTTACCATTTTATATTCCCTCCTATAAATGTGGATTTATGCACTTATCATCTATATAGACATCTGCATATATCTTTCTTCCTGTATCTCCGTATGGATTGAGTGGATTCTCGTTTATATAGTCAAACTCAATTCCTCGTTTCTTGCACCATTCAACTGCTTCTGTTAGGTATTTTCTTTCAGGTTCATCCTCTCGACATGTCCATAATATTATTATGTGACCTTCTTCTTTCAACTTTCTAACCATTTCGTGTACTTCTTTGTGAATGTTTTTAACTTCTCCTATTTCAGGAAATGCACTCTCACAAAGGCATCCGTCAAAGTCTACTGCGACAAATTTCATTTAATCTACCTCCTTATATGGCTCTGGTAATGGTCTCCATGCTTTTACATATCTTTGAATTAAAAATTCTGGCATATCTTCCCCATCAAATACTGAAAACTCATTATTATAAGCTTTGAGTTCTTCCTTTTCTGAAAAATATAAATATCCTACCACTTGTATTTCTTTACCTTCGCTATTTCTTAAAAATAAAAGAACATGTTTATTCTTTTCTGGTAATCTTTCACTTGTTGGTATCCATCTATTAGTTAATTGTTTTTCTAGTGAATTTATCACAGTTTCTATCGCAACGTTTCTTTCCTCGATCTTTATATCGTATTTAAAATCACTAATACCTAATCCTACTTGAGTTCTACACATTCCCCTATGTTCCCTGTCTCTGTCTATCCATTCCTTTAATAATTTTATTGCTTTTTCAACATCCATTAATTATCACTCTCCCATGGAAACTCTTGTACAAAATCTTGTCCCATTAATTCTCTTAGGCTTTCCTTCATAAATATTGGTACTCCTGCATTTCTGCATTGCTCTTTTATCTCCATTATCCATTCTTTTTTAGGGATAACCTTGTCTTTTCTGTTGCCCGTTTCTGCTCCTATTATTACCCAATCTGTAAAAAAATCCGGATTCACTAGTTCCCCAAATGGCTCTAATATTGGCTCTATGCTAATAAAACTTTTAAAATTCATATCTTTAAACCATATAAATTCATCCCTCGAAGTAGTGCAAGTAGTGCCAAGCCATAAATTATCTCTATTTGGTAATATGTTTTTATCGTATAATTTTATATACCTGCCTGGATTCTTAGTTAAAAACAAATATCTATGCTGCGGAGCTTTCTCACATGCCTTAAATACTTTTTGTATCCATTCATCTGGCACCCATTCTCCAAATAAGTCGGCCATACTACATACGAATATATTTACACCTTTGGTCTTTCTTGAAGGTTCATCTAATCTGTATTTATGGAATGTAGGGTAAAAATCATAAGGATATGGATTATCTCGCTTATAATGTAATTCGACCACCCCTTTCTCATCTCTATGCTCTCCAAACCTATTGGCAATTCTTCTAGCATAGCAATATTCACACCCATGCAAGCACCCTGTAACTGGGTTCCAGCTATAATCGCACCAATCTATTTTTGTTTTATTCATTCTATTTCCTCCATTTCTTGTTTTCTCTGTTCTTCTGCCATCTCTAATTCTTTGTACCATTGTCTTATATGTTTCTCATCTATAAAAAGCCTAACAGGTCTAAAATCTTCATCTGGTGGATTGTTTTTTATGTCTGATTTTTCCATCACTACTGTATTTTCACGATATAAATAAGCCATCAATCCTCTTATCATAGCTTTATTCCTCCTTTGCTCCCTTCTTGTAATTACAACATTCTTTATTGGTATAATGGTCTATTTCTGTAGGGTCAAATGCCCTTTCACAATGAGGGCATCTTGGCATCATGCCCCTCATGTATGAATTTTGTAAATCTCTAAATGCATTCATTCTAAATCTTTTGTTGTGTAGTGAGTTTATCTCCTTTATATATTCATTCTTTTTCTCTATTAGCTCGTTTCGCTCTTTATTAAGTCGCTCTTTTTCCTCGTTGTACCACTCTATATTTTCAGCTAAACCTACCAAGGCATCGAACGGGTGTATATAAGCACCACATTTGGTACATTGAACTAATCTATTAGTTGTATCAATCTCATATGCTGGTGGGTCGCACCTGCATATTTTCTGTGCATTTTTATTGATTCTCATTATGTTAAAGTCAATGATTTTATTAGTCATATATGAACTCCCCCTTATAAGTCGTTTATGGTTAATTGTCTTGTCCTATGTTCAACTTCTCCATAGAATATTTTTCTAAATATGCTTTCAAAGATTGTTACTGGTATTGAGTTACCCGCTTGGTGATATAATGCTCCATTTAAACAACCTTCTCTGCCTGGATGAACTGCTAATGCTCTTTCAAAATCTTCATCAGAATATCCTTGCAATCTCCAACATTCTCTTTCAGTTAAATATCTGTATCTGCCATCTCCTAGGTCAATGACCCCACTGTTCGGACTTCTCATTTGCTTAGTAGTTATGGTCCAACAAAAATCATCTATTATACGCACTCTACCATTGAAAGTTGAATCGCTTTTCTTGTTTATCACTTTCAACATGCTAGGTTGAGTTACTATATATTTTTCTTCCTCTGTATCTTCTAAGAATTCTTTTATATGTGGTGGTTCTGTTCTAATTAGATCATCAAAGTTGAATTTAGTACCATCTAGGCACGAAATAGTAAATACCCTATCTCTATTTTGCGGCAATCCAAAATCCATAGCATTTAATATTTCGTATGAATTTGTATATCCTAATTGCTTCATCTTAGACAAATATTTATTAAAATTGTGTACCATATGCTTAGACAATGCATTTTTTACATTCTCCCATATTACAATCCTTGGTTTCCATACTCCCATTTGCTCAATAATATGAAGTGTTTCCCACATAAGGCTTGACCTAGTACCGCTGTTAGGGTCTGCTCCTTTCTGGTAACCAGCTATACTAAAATCTTGACAAGGTGAACCATGGATTAATATGTCGGGTTTCAAATTCCAACCTCTTACATCTTGGGTCCTATACCTTAAATCTTCTTCGAACATTGCATTGTAACTTTTTACTGCTTTTTCATCTATTTCGACATAATCTATTGATTTAACTGGAATACCGATATTTCTAAGGGCTATTCTCGGACTTCCTATTCCGCCAAATAACTCCAATATTTGAACTGTCATTCATAGCCCCCTTCCTTAGTACTGCCCTATATTTATTAATGTTAGTATCAGGTCATGTAATTCGTTCCAATTGTAATGTTTTTCTTCGCCTGTGTATAATTCTATTGTTATTCCTTTACTATCGTGGGACTGTCTTATTCCTCCACTTGCTCTAAATGAATATCCGCCTACGCCGTATTCATCCTTTAGAAGTTTTATTCTTTCACTTTTAGTAATATCTTTCTTATACATTTCTTTTATTCTTTTCTTTCCATCTTCAAAGCCGCTCCCCCTTTTTAAATCTTCCATTATAGTTTTTTGAAATTTTTCTTCTAGAGAATCTTCAAATAGTGACATTTGTAACATCTATATCAACTCCTATACCATCATTTCAAATAGTGATATCTGACCTTCTTTTGGTTCTTCCTCTACTCTTTCTCTACATTTTTTAAAGCTATCAAGGTATCGTTCATATCCTTCGTGCCTTCTCATTGCCACTAAATCATCTTCTTTTATATAATCTTCTAGTCCTCTACAATAGCCAATAACGTTGTCTATTGCCGTTTGCTCTATCTGCCTTTTGTTAAGCATATTTATTGCCTTTAAAAGATATTGATAATCTTCGTTGGCTTTATATTCTTTTAATGCTATCTTTGCATTTTTTCTTATTTCATCTGCTCTAGCCATATACTCCTGGTCTACCTCCGGTGGAGTTTCTCTATAATAAATATCTGGAAGTTCTAATTCGTCTTTTTCGCATAATTCCTTTATTCTTCTTTTTTCATTGAATATATGATTTCTAACTAGATTCATATTGCAACCATCTTCCCAAAATGGGTCTTGCCCTCCATATTCCTTTAAATGTTCCCATCTATTAAAGCTATCTTCCAGTTCTTTAATTAACTTTTTTAATTCTTTCAAACCAAACCCCTCCAAAAATGCTATACTAAAATTGTGTGTGCTTGTGGAGAAGCCCTTCGGTCGCCAAACTTTTGGGACTTCCCCTTGCACTCACACCCTATTGACCTATCATCATTTGGTCTAATGGCATACTTACTTGAATACTGCTTAACATTATGTCTTTAGCCTTTCTATAAATAAATCTATCTATCTCAAAACCATAGCTATGTCTATTTGTTTCTGCTGCTGCTTTTAGTGTTGTTGCACTCCCTGCAACCGGATCTATTACTACATCCCCTTCATCTGTAAATATTGATATTAGCTTCTTTAATAGCGGAATTGGTTTTTGTGTCGGATATATCTTTGGTGTATCTTTATCTGTGGGCCATTCCATCCAATTAAATATCATCTTCCCATTGTTATTGAATTTAGGAAGTTTATCTCTATACAAAACTACTGCATGCTCTGTTGCTCCTACTATTTTCATATTTGCTTTTAGAACCTGTGGGCTATAGTTTTTTATAAAGAATAGAGGGTAGTCATGGTTGAATCCATATCTTTTACCTGTGTCAATTAGCATCTGCATTTGGTCGAATGCACAAAATACAATCATTGCTGGTGCTTGTCCTCGTTCCTTTGGCTCTTTTTTAAGTAATTTACTACAAAAGTGCATATATTCTACTAGATTGAAATTGCTGTCACTGTTAAAGAATTGTTTACCCGCTTTCTTGCTTTTGCCTTTCTTATTATCTCCGTCAATGTACCATTCTGTACTTGAAGCATATGCATTTACCCCTAAATTGTATGGAATATCAGCTATAACCAATTGTGCCTTTGGTATGTTATAACGCTTATAATTTTGAAAATTGTCATGATATAATTCACATTTTATGTTTTGCACATTATCACCTTCCTAGTAGTAGTTAGTAGTTTCTTTTGCTTGAGTCTATTTCCTCAACTAAGTTGACATTGCTCATATTTACTAAATGTTGATGTCCTTCCCTTGTTCTTACTAATGCCATGTTGCCCGATTGTTCTATCTCTGTTACATTGTTAAAATTTCTTGAAGTAGACAAGCTGTTGAACCATATTTTTATCGTCGCATTGTCGAATTCTGCTTTCATCCTAAACCTCCTTAATTGTGTATTCTCTTGTCATAAAGTCTACTTTTAAAAAACATTCTACATATCCACTATTGCTTCTAAATATATAAAACCTATCAGCTTTTTTAAGCAATGTTCCTGTGAATCTATTGCCACCGTTTTTCCTGTGCCTTCCTGTGTATTTGATATTATATTTTTTGCCTTCTTTTAGTTCGTTATCTAATTCTTTAAAACTTGCTAAAGCTGAATTACTTTTCTGTTTTACATTTTCTTTTTTCTTTTCTATGAGTCCTTTATCTCTTAGTATTCTTACTTTGTAATCATAAACACTTCTTGTTATTCCTAGCTTTTTAGCCATTTCATCATAAGTGAATTTTTTATAGTTTTCGATTATGAATTTATCATCAGCATCAATATCCATTTTAATCACTCCTTGATTACTGCCATTTCTGGATTGTCCCAACGATTGCCTAGAATCTTCATGGTGTCATCTTCTTCTCCTTCTTTGCACTCTATATTCCATAGCCATAGTGAGTGATACCTTATTCCTCCTAATATTTTTTCAGCTATATACCATCCGTACTGGTGCAATACTACTTCGCCTGTATATTCCCTTATTCCCTCTATTTCTTCTCTGCCACAATTGGTATATATTGTTTCTCTAACTTTAACGATATCGCCTTGGAATACTTTCTTTTGGTGAATATCTTTTATACCGATGTATTGTCCTATGGTTTCAGGTATAACCTTCACGAACTCACCACAACATTTAACTTCTATTTCTGATATTTGATTGTCTCTGCCATATGAGGGCAGTCCATAATGCCAAACCCTATTTTCACCTAGTCCTCTAAATTCAACTTCCATCATTGCTCTACCTCCACCCTTTCAAATTCGATAACCCACACCCAACTTTCTTCTGTACATTCTGGATATATTTCTAATATTGCTTTGATGAATTCTTCTCTTGAATTAAATCCTTCTTTGATTGCCTGCTCTTCTGTTATATCCATAATCCTCTCAACCCTTACATCCGTTACTTTTAAAAATATCCTTGCTGCTGTCTTAGGCATATGAATTGATGGTTTCCATTTTACTATGTCTTCATCTAAATATTTGTAGTCAGCTCTGTAAAGAATGTCGTACGCTCTTGGTTCAGGTTCAAACAATATTTCTGTTGTATCTGCTCCATAGCACCATGTTTCCCTAACATAAAGAATATCTCCAACTTTGTATGGTGGTCGCTTTATTCCACCTGGATAATAAATATAATCCGTTGCTCCGCTTTCAGGTAAATGTCCAGTCATTCCTTCTGGAAATTTTATAACTCTTCTAGTACAAGTCTTTCTACCATCCAGTATTGCCTTCACCATTTCTGTATTAAACAAAATGAGCTTCCCTACCTTTAGCAATTCTTCTCTAGTCATTCTTTATCTCTCTCCTTTCCAATTCAACAATTTCACATGAAGTAGTAACATAATCAACTCTTCTACCTATAAGATATTGAAGCACATCTTCTATATCATCAATTAATACACTTTTTATAAAAGCTCCTTGGCTTATTGGTAATTCTCTTACCGTTATTGGATAAGGTATATCTAAACCTAACTTATCAGCTGTACCTACGATTACATCAACTCTTTGCGTATCTTTACATACGATATATTTCCACTCTTTATTTGACATTTTGACTAATTCCGTTGTTTTCCCTTGTCCTCTATCTGCTCTTATGATTTTCATTTACTCCACCTCGCCTTTTGTTTTTTTACTAAATGCCCATACAGGACAACTGCCCTTCTTTCTTTTATAACTTTCAAGCCACCAACCCGCACAAGGTTCTCCATCATCATTTATCCCAGCTCTCCATTTTACATACATTTCTAAAACTTCATATTGCCCTATTTCTTTTCCGACTTTGTCAGGTTCACATTCTCTTTCAAATACTTCTATTGCTTCTTGTTTGGTGTATTTTTCTGCATTAACTGCAAAATCTTCCCATCCCCCATAAAAACTAGCATATTCAAATTTACTCACCTATTCCACCTCGCCTTTTATTTCTAGTAATTCTTGTATAATTGCACTTGCTTCCTGTTTAGTTAAGCTGTCAATGTCAACCTCTGGCTCTTGCCCTAATTCTTCATAAAGACTTAATATAAAATTCTTTTGGTTAACAGTTATCACCTATTCCACCTCCCTTTTTAATAGAATTCGCTATAATCCTTTGGTTTTATATAAAGCAGATGTACATTGCCGAGATATGTTTTTTCTATTTTAATAATGTTTTCTTTTGGTATTTCTTTGTAATTGAGGAAATCAATCAGTAGTTGATAACTGCTAAAACATTTATATTTATACTCATAATCTAAGCAATCCTTCATCTATTCCACCTCCACTAACTTCATCACATAGTCATACATATCTACTGTGATTTTACTTATGCTTTGTATCTTCTCTATTGCTTCTCTTCTCCGTCTCTTTGCCTGATCTTTGCTCATGTAGTTATCTCTCTTTAGCTGTTCTAGTACTTCAGCCCAAGTTCTATTTTCTATATAGAATAACTTTAGTATCTTTTGCTGTGTAGGAGATAATCGCTTAAATGCTATGTCTAGCTTGTCATTAACCAATTCAATATAAAGTTTTTCTTCTAGTAGATGTTTTTTAGTTTCTTTCATGTCCTTGTCCCACATCTGCTCTGCATTAAGTGCCGTATCTCCTGTTGTATCGCTTAATTTACCCGAATGTGGAGAATCGCTTAATACTTTATTTCCTATGATTTTAGTGTAAATATCATCGTCTGTAATCCCTGTTTTACTTGTACATTCATATAGTTCCAGTTCTCTCTCTAGGCTTTCTCTTATGCCTTGCAAAGTCGGCCACTTCTTAAAAAGTTCTTCTGTTTGAATGTAGCTAATATATTCCTGTGCCACAATTTCACCCCTTTACCAGCTTTTAAACATTTGATTATATGATGTTCTTAGATATCCTTTCTTAAACCTTTTTTCCCTTTTGGTTTTGCCTAAATCTTGCTTGAGTATTCCTCTTTGTTTTTCACTATTTGCTATGAGTATCTCCCTGAAGTTTCCCCCAAGGAAATACAGTTCAACTATTTGGTCTATGAGTTTATTCATCTTTCATCACCAATCCTTGCAATAAAATCAATTGCATTTTGTAACTCCTCAATAGTTTTCTTTACATCCGATATAGAACTAAAGTCTATTTCGTCCATGTTTTCTGCATCTTCAATACTTACATAATATTTTTCTATGTCTGCGTCTATCTCGTCATCTTCTCTTTCCCATATGTTTAATTCATATTCGTTGCAATTAGTACCTGTAAATTGAAATCTCTTTTTTAATATTGCCATTTATTTGTCCCCTTTCTCCATGTAACGCTTATTGTCCTTGCCTTGTTGTCGCCTTTACGTTAGAGTTAAATTGTTCTAAACATTTAACTCTAGCTTGCAAATTATTTATCTTTCATCATCTCTCTTAGATGTTCATTGTATCTTGTTAAGCTTGCGTTCTTTGTTATTAGGTCCAGAGCTTGTTTCTCTAATTCGCTTATTTTCATCAGCTGTTCATTACTGTCGCATATGTCTTGTCCCATTTGTAAGTGTTTTTCTGTATATTCTTTATCTATCTTTGCTCTTTGAAGATTTAATGTTAGTAAGATGAAGTTGAATCCTACATTTATGAAACAATATATCGTTAATGCTATTTCCCATAATTTCATTTAATTTACCTCCTTTTTTCATTGCGTATAATGCTGGTTATGTGTCTTATCTGATTAAAATTAACGGATTGTCTACACCTTTTAACTTTAAAAGTTTATATCGTTCATAATGACTTAGCTTTCTAATTTTACCTATTGTTTCATCTGAAAATTTATCTAAATTCCTTTTAAAATATTTAAAATTCCCCTTCTTTTTAGATAGTCCTAACTTGTTTAATATTAGATTTTCTAAATCTTTGCAAGATGATAGCCCATTGTTTACATCTTTTATTAACTGAGCTTTTACATGTTCTCTTATAGATGTATCTTCTACAAGTTGAGTCTTTAACTTCTTAAACTTACTTTTAGCATGTTTAGCATTATTGAAACGATACATATTAAACTTTCCTTTAAAAAAAGCATGTTTAGCATTATTTATTGAATTGAAAGCCCCATTCACTTCAGAAGAATAATAAAACTCATGTACTGTTAGGCTTATTGGTAGCTTTTCTTCTTTTGGACATATGTCATACTCACATTCTCCAATTCCACAGCACTTACAGCATTCAAATCCTTCTAACACTCCACAACTTACTGTATACTTTCTACAATCTTCACAACTCATTTCCATTCCTCCCTTTTTTCATTGCATATGATACTTGTTATGTGCATTTAATCTAACCCCAATTCTACCATAGTTCTTTTACTCATTATCAAATCACTATCTAATCCATAGATAACAATATTATCACTAACAATACTTGGTAATCTTAACAAATCATCTATACAATTAATTGTTAAATCTGCTTTAAATATTCCTTCATCATCAACTCTTACATTATCAAATGTCACTTCACCAGTTAATGCCTTGATAAAATATTCCTTTTGAAACTCTAAATCTCCATCCAGTTTAAGTGCTTCCCATAATTCGAATTTCATATTTATCCCCTTTCTTTATTGCATATAAATAACATTATCCGCCCTATCTGCCTGTACTTCCAAAGCCTTTAGTATTCCTTTCTGTTTCGCTCAATTCATCTACAAATTCCAACTCTGGCTGTTCATATGGAATAATAATCATCTGTGCTACTCTATCACCTTTCTTGATGGTGTAGGGTTCTTTGCCTTCGTTGATAAGTCTTATGCCTATGTCGCCCCTGTAATCTTCGTCTATAATGCCTACATCATTTATCAGGCTTATTTGTCGTTTGTAACTTAGTCCCGACCTTGCTACTACCATTCCAAAACGTCTGTGTGGTATTTCTACTGCTAGTTTAGATTTAATGTCCACGATATCCCCTGGATTAATTGTTACTTCCTCATTTGCTCTTAGGTCCAATCCCGCTGCATACTCATTTGCATATGATGGTTTTTCACCTTTGCACACCACTTTCATTTCATGGTTACGTTTAATGTTTCTAATTAATAAAACAAAGTTAATACATATTAAAATCAATATTACTATCTCGACAAAAGTTATCATTCAAAATCTTCCTCCTTTAAATCAACCACATATAATAGATGACTCCCTGCTTTAAATTCTGGGCAATCTTTACTTCTCCCTCGACCATGTTTTTCGATATATTCAAGATTATAAGGTTCTATTTCTGTGCCTTTTTCTTCAAGACAAAGCATACAAGAATCTTCAAAATAATGTATGCATTTATGGTCCATACAAAATGAATTTGTATATGTTGCCTTCATGCTCAAAACCTCCTATTTCCTTTTTACGCGTTCTAATATTCTTATTAATGTAATTACTACTATTGCTATAATTAGTCCATCTATAAATGTCATATTGCCTCCTAATTTACCATTTTATATAGTTCTCTCTTAGTTTCTGTTGGTATTATTTCTCCTATAGTTATAAATCCTTTTTCATCATTTTCTTTATCTCTTGTAAAAAGCCTGATTAGTTTTTTAATCCAACTTTTTACCCTGGATAACATTTTTATTCCTCCTGTTCTTCTATTTTTATATTTCTCACGCCTTCAAAATAGCCTTTAAGGTATTTTTCTACATCACTTTCAAATGATGTCAATAATTCGTTTATTTCATCTGACCCACATGTACCACTATCAAAGTCGAATGTTAACTGTATTTTAACGTTGTTTCTATTCTGCTCTCTTATTGCTTGGCATACATCTTCGCAATGTTCTTTGTATTGACAGTAGTCGCAACACTCTTCACAAAGTTTACTTCCAATATATTTGTTATAAGCTATTTTAACTTTGCAATAAGCCGCTGATTCTTGGTCGCATTTATCCATTTTTTATTCCTCCTTTATGTTGTTTTTGATGATTTCTGCCAATCTCTGTAACCTCTTGTCTCCGAATCCAAACTCGGACCTAAGCCCATCTTCTGTAGCTTTTAATCCCGCCATAATTCCTTTTAAAAATATTTGTTTTTCATACTCTCTTAATACTGTTGGATCAACCTTTGCTAATTGCCTTTGTGCATATCTTTTTTGTTGCCTACTCACGCTTACCAACCTTCTTTTCTAGTTCATCTACTCGTTTTGTTAATTCTTCAATTTTCTTAGTGCTTGTACATTTATTAATGTTTTCTTCTATTTCATCTATTCGTGACATTAAGCCTTCTATAGCGTCTATGTTAGAGTTTTTAATGCTGGTTTGGATGTAATCTTTTAATAGTGGTTTCAATGTTCCAAAATACCCTACATTGACCCATATTTCATTGCCTTTGTTTTTCCCTGATTGAGCTATTCTCTTTTCTTCTAAAATAAAGTTTAATGGATCAGTTGTGATTCTATAATTTTCATCTAATTGAATATTCATTATTTTACCTCCTCTAACAATTCTGGATTTTCGTATATGCTGCCTATAACTTCTCCTTTCAAAAAGTCATATATAGGATATTCTGGTTCGTGTGTTGGCTCTTTTCCCATAAAACAACCATTGACATATACTACTTCTGCCAATATATATTCATCTTCGGCTACCTTATCCCTTATAATATCTCCTTCGTAAATCTCCTTGCCATTCTTATCTTTAAGCCCTGTGTATTGCATTACAATTAAATCGTAACTATCCATTCCACTTGGCCCAACATTTCCAGCCATTAGTCCATATTCTTTAGTTATACAGTGCCAATTGGCCCTGAGCTCATTTTCGCTATACTCCACCTCTTCGCCATAATACATATGTTTTATTACGTCATCCCAAAATCTAAATTTAATCTCTCTCACTTACTCTACCTCCCTAAGTTTTATTTCCATTCTCTCTTCTTTCTGACTCTTGCATGGTTTCTTTTCTCCTATAGCCCTAACTACTTGTCTATCATCGTCATATGCTATTTTGTTTAGTGAGTCCATTGCTGTTTTAATATAGTTGTCTACGTCTCCATCCATTCCCATAGGAGTTGTTTTCCCATGAAGGTATACTGTTACACCTATTTCTATATTTCCGTTCAGTTTAGGACCTTTTTTAGCTTTATAGGACCATGCTACTGTGGATTTATAATCCATATATCTCTGTGCATTCTTTTTTACGTATTTACCTCGTTGAGTCATTCTTACATATGGTATTGGTCTACCAGGTACTACTATCTTTGTTTCTGTAATTATCCCCACCTCCCATTGCCTTTCATCCTACCGATTGCCTGTGTTACATAGTCGAGATATTGGCATTCCTCCTTATCTCTTGTTTTGGATTCAGCTTTCCATTCCTTATAGTCTTTGCATTGACTGTGACAATATAGTTTTCTTTCTTCACACCTGTAACATGGATTTTTCATTTATCTTTCACCTCTTTGTCCAATAGTGGTGGTATTAGCGTTGCACCTTGAAATTCTATTAAGCAACTTGTACAATAATAAACGGTTTTTACGTTATTATTTATACAAGATGTTACTGTGTTACTTGGTTTGCCACATATAGGGCAACAAAGGACTTCCCTTTTATTTTTCTTTGGCTTCCTAAATCCATACTTTTTCTTTTCTTTCTGTATTTGATAATATCTTGTCTCTATTGCTCTTGGAGTTCTGCCTAGCTTAATTGCTATTGGTTCTTTTCCTAATTCTTTGTAGTTGTCCATGACGAATTTTTCTTCTTCGTCTGTCCAATTGCGAAGAGCCACATTATATCCTCCTTCCTAAAAAGGTATATCCGAATCATCTACTGGCATAAATCCATCTGGTATAGAATTGTCTTGTCCACTATTGCCTTGTTGCTTGTCTCCCCATTCTAAAAACTCTACATTACTTGCAACCACCTCTGTTGTATACACCCTTGTCCCATCATCTTTGGTGTAACTGCCTGTTTGAATCCTGCCTTGTACTCCTATTAATCTACCTTTTGCTAAATAAGTAGCACATGATTCGCCCATCTTTCCCCAAACTGTGATATTGATAAAATCTGCTGTTTGCCATCCTTTGCTTTCTGCTTCTTGTTTCTTTTCTTTTGATAATCCTCTGTCTACTGCTAGATTGAATCTGCATAATGGTGTTCCGTTGCCTGGTAAAAATCTAAGTTCAGGGTCTCTAGTTAATCTCCCTATAAGCACTACTGAATTCATAATTAACATTCCTCCTGTTTCTCTAATATTTTTAATATTTCTTCATCTTTTCCATTGATAATTATTTCTACTAAAATGTTTATGGCTTCTCTATCCGTAATATTGAATTTATCTCTTAATTCTCTACCTAAAGCCTTAAAATCTTTTGCAACAAATCCATTGGCTATTACTGTTTTCATTTTGTTTCGATATTCTCTTATATCTGCTATTGTTAGTTTCATCTAACATTCCTCCTTTAAGCTGTTTTCTATCGTTTTATTTAGGAGCCAATTCATTCTAACAATCGCTAAAGCCGCTTCTGATGAAGCAATGTTTTTCACCAGCATCTGATTGTTGTTATCATCTATGAAAGTTCCTATAAACCTATCAAATTCCTCTGTTGTACCATCTTTATGAACTAAAATTACCTTCTTAACATCTGCCATTGTTTAATTCCTCCTTTGAATACTTTTCTCCACAGAATGGGCAATACTCTGTCATTAAATATTCTGTTTTTTTAATTTTTACTTCTTTTCCTTTTTTATTTAGCTTAGTACCTTCAATATTTATTGGTATTACAAGCCTAGCTTTGCCATCCTTGAAACCTATCATCTTATTTAGGAAATACGTATATTTTATTTTTACATCTTTATAATCTTCATTTTTTAGAGATAATTCTTCTTTAAATCTCTTTTCTGTAGTTAATATACATTTACACATTTTTGCATTCCTCCAGTTCTTTAATTTCATATTTGCAAGTTACAAATAACACCTTGGGTTCACGTTCTTTTTTTAATTCCTTAGCAAAATCTATCGCTCTTTCCCTTGAATAGAATTTAACCGCTTCTGAAATATCATCTGTTGCATCTTCGTATACGCTTCTATGAATATAACCTTCGTCGATTTTTACGGTATAAAATTTATCCACAATCTATTCATCCTTAATAATTTTCTTGATGTATTCTTTTATTTTCAGTAAATCATCTAAGCCTAGTTCGCTAATTCTGATTGTTTCGCTTATATCGCATTTTAGCTGTTTTTCTTCTTCTATTCTTTTTATTATGCTGTCATAAGTTTCTTTGTCTGGATAAGCTTTGTAATAGCAAGTAAAGCCTTCGCTTATTCCCGTTCTTTTATCGAATCTAAGCTCTGTTCCTCTATCGAAAGTCTTTACATAAAAACTTTTTGTATTTACTTTTGTTATCTCACCTTCAAAGGTTGTCGCTGTTCTATTCACAAACCTATCATGCATTGCGATAAATATTTTTTGCCCTTCTTTTACCGAAAACTTCATTCAATCCCTCCAATAATCTCTTTCACATCTGCTAATACTTCTTCAATGCTTCTGTTTGCATCTACTACATAATCACATTTGCATTTAGAAAAGATTTTTGCATCTTTCGTTAGTCTACTTTCAGTTTCTTCCCATATTTCGTATTTGGCTCTTTGCAATTCAATCAATTTCCCCGCATTGAGAATAGACACATAATTAGGAACACCTCTACTTTCGTATGCTCTGTCACTCAACCTACTAGCTCTAACTCCTTCATCTGCCATCAGGAATATTGTTACTACCTCTGCATCTTTGACGTTCCTTTTAACTTGTTCTGCTCCATCTGGATCTACTACATATATGCTTGTGCCTTTGCCTTGGTATTGTTCTTTGGTTGCAAAATACACTTCGCCTTTAGAATAGTCATTGAAGAAAGCTATCATTTCACCTTTTTCACCTTCGTAAGCCTTTAGTATTTGGGTTCCCTCGCTGTCATACCCTGTAATCGCACCTTCTTTCTCTACCAATTTATCTATAAAAGTATGTCCCCACTCTCCCTCATATCTCGGTGGTCTTGTAGTGTAGCTATGAATTATGTTATAGCCTAGCTTTTCTAATTCTTTGGCAATGGTGGTTTTTCCACTGCCACTTGGACCTACTATGTTGAAAATTCTATCTTTCATGGTCTTCCTCCTAATAAAATTTGTCTCCCATCAGTCTTTTGATGATGTTTTCTTTTCTATAATAAACACTGTCGCCTGTTATATGTGCCGGTAGCTTTTTAACTAATAACCACGATTGCCTTGGTTCTATACCTAATATTTCTATCAGTTCTTCTTCCGTGTATAGATTCTTGTCTAATACTGTATATAGAGTGTTTTGTAATTCTTTTTTTAGTTTCAGATCTAATTCATCACCATTTTTCCCATGCACCCCATAATCTCCATGGTGACAGTTCCAACATAAAAACTTAACTGAATATTTGTTTTCACAAAGCTTTCTTTTTCCTTTCCCTCCGATTACATGATGGTGTTGCAATAAGTAGTTACCTTTACATACTTCGCAAACACCGCCTGACCTCTTTTGTACTGCTTGTACTATTTTCTTATCCATTATTGCCTCCTATACTTCACTTTGTATCCTTAGTATGCTTTGTAATGCCCCTATTTGTATTTGTATAGCCTTCATACTATCTCTTGCAGCTATATATGTTTCTTTTGCCAAGTCCCTTTCGTATCGTAAGTCTGCTAAATTCCCTCTTGCTACATCCTCTATAAGTCCAACTGGCATACCTTCATCTCTTAGTTTTATCTTTTCTGCCGCTAATGATACTCTATAATCTCTTTCTTTTTCTGCCATTACCTTTGCCAGTTTGAATATTTCTTCGCTTGCTTTTTCTAGCCTTTTACTGCCTTGATATAATTCTTTAGTTATGCTTGTAAGTTCCATTTAATCACCTATACCTATTCTTCATCTAATGCCTCTATAACTCTTTCTATTGCTATATTCTTTTCTTCAACAAATTTATCAAAGTCACTCTTAGGTTCTTTCAAGTTCATCATTTTTCTATCTAGATTAACCCACGCTTTCAGTATTGATATAGCCTTGTCAAGTTCCACATTATCCCTCCTTAAAACATTGTTGTTTGCCTATCTTCCCAGTAAAATTTTTCTTCTAATTCCTGTATGCTGTAATCACTTCTGAATTTTCTTCCAAACTGTTTTATGCTTCTAAAGTCATATTCTTTCATCTTTTGCCAAAGTTCATGATAATCTCTGTATATTACTTTTAGTTCCCCTAATCGTTGTAATGGACATAGATAGCAACTTACTCTGTCTAATTTCTCATACAGTCCATTCCAATCAAAGCCTTTACTATAGCAATACTCTAAACAGTCTCTTTCTGTCATTCCCCATTCAATTAAAGGATGCTTAATATTTCTTCCATCTTTATTTTTCTTTGCCCTATGTGATTCATCTAGTGCTATGCCATGATATTCTGTTACTTCTTCATATTTGCTTAGGTACTGACTTATTAATTGCTTTTTAAGTGCTTGAGTGCACCATCTGTTTCTAAAATCAGGCCATGAGTATCCTTTTTTACCTTTGTTTTTACCTTTCGTTTTCTCATATTCAAACATTAGATATTCAAAGCTGTACTGACTTTTTAATACTGTTATTTTTCTGCCGACCATCTTCTCGACCTCGGCAATATGGTCGTACATCTCTGGAAATTCTACTCCTGTGTCACCAAATATTATTTCATCTATTTGCATATCTTCTTCTAATATTCTTAGTAATAATGCTGTACTGTCTTTGCCACCTGAAAAACTAACTATATGTTTCACCTTTCCACCCACTCAAGATATATTTCATCTCGAATAGGTAATTGCAAAGCCTACCCATCCCCTTAGGAACGACCTAAGAGAGCAAGTCATATGCAATTTTGCACTTCGTTTCTACAGCTAAAACGCCTTTTAATAGGTCGTGAACCTAATTGAATAGACGATATATTCTCGGGCTTGTAACCTGCTTTAGCAGGATTGGAAAGGTATCGGTTTGAGTTTCAAATTATCCCTCCTTGCTTTTATCTTCTAAACTTAACATTTCTTTATTGTCTTGTAACATTGACAAGCGTTCCTCTCTTTTTTTTCTGCATATTTCTTCAAGCTGTGCTTCTGTATACTTGTCTGTCCTTTGCTTAAAGTTATGGAAGCCTGTCTTTTTAGCTGTTTTAATTCCTCTTATATCTGCTATGGTAGGAGGATATGGACTTTCCATAATATGCTTTTCAGCTGCTATCAGTGCATCTTCTGTTCTTATATCTTTTAATGATTGGTACCATAGCTTAACTGTTTGTTCATTAACTTCTTTCATGTTTGGATAAGCTACCGACAACATTGCTAGTAACTTGATTACTTCTGGCTTAGTCAATCAATCCACCCTCTTCCTCCGCTAGTGCTTCTTGATACATTTCCTCTAGCTTGGATAAGTTTTTATTCTGCTTAGGTTTTTTCTCTCCAGCCCTTCTAAGTTCTAATGTGTCCCATTGCTTCCTTAATTTCTGTGGACTTCTGATGTTGCTACACCAGAATGTATCGTTTTGAGCCCATCTAAATAACTCTGCTATTGCTCTTGGAGTTCGCTTGTCCAATCTAATCATCCAGTCAATATGCTTGGCCCAGTCTTGCAGGCTTTTGACATCATTTTTTGGAACTCTGCTGTCAGGTTTAACCCTTAACATTTCACTTATCATAAATCTTGCTAATGCTATTTCTGTAGAATCTTCTTCAAATTTAAGTTTTATTTCAGTTGACTTTTCATCGTTGCTACTTTGTTGCAACATGTCTTTATCTTCTTTATCTATATCTTTATCTGTATCTATATCTTTATCTGTATCTGTATCTATCTCTATATCTATATCTGTGTTACTTTTTATTACTTCGTCGTTACCTTCTGTTACATCAGTGTTACTTTGTAACATTTCTTTATTTTCTTCGCTTTCTAGGGCTTTTTTCTGTCTATGCTTTCTTACTCTCTTAGCCGAATCTGTTTCAGAACCTATCATATTTTGAGTTTCAATCATAAATAAAGTTCCATCATCCCAAACCTCCATTAAATCTAACTTTGCAAATAAATCTATTGCCACTCTAACTGTGTCTATATCTGTTCCTGTAATTGCTGATAACATTTCAGGAGTGTAAGGAATTATATTTCTAAATTTTAATTTGCCTTCTGTGCTAATTGATTTTAATAATAGTTTTAAGTAGAAAATTATATAATCTTTTCCGTTTGGCATATTCTCTATAACTTTGACTTCTTCTCTCTCGAAGAAGTTTTCATTTAGTTTTAGCCAATAGTATCTTTTAGCCAATTTATCACCTACTTTACAATCTCCGCTATTGCTTTTGTTTTCCCAAAGTCCCACAAACTTTTGTGTGGTTCGTTCTGCTTAAAATCTCCCCAGAAGAAATCTATCTTATTGCCTTTTACTGCTCCACCTGTGTCAATTGCGTTGTAAATGCCATTGTATTTGCTATATCCTTTCTCTGTAAAAGTTAGCCTTACTTTACTACCCAGTGGTATTACTTTAGGGTCTACTGCTATAGCCCTGGCTGTTTTCCATGTATGTCCTACTAGACTAACTCCGCTAGCTGTTATTCCATAGCCTTTACTACCTACTGGCTTGCCGCAACTTTGGACCGATAAGTCGTAACAGGTAACAACAAATTCGCCTAAACTCCTTGATACATTTCCTCTAGATGTTGTAGTTTTTATCTTTTCTTTCAGTTTCTTAGATTCTGATTGATACTCAACGATAGATTCTTTTAACTCCTTATTTTCTGCTTTTAATTCGCTATTCTCTGTTTTCAGTTCTTCTAGCTTACTTTCCAGTTGCTCGTTTTCCTTTGCTAGTTCTTCATAACCTACTTTGAATTCATTAATTATAGTTTTCATTCCAGCTATAGCTGTTAGAAGAATCACAAAATATAGCAATATTACTGCTCTTTCTCTTTTCATCATCAGCACCTTCTCTCGTACTTTTAATGGTTATCGTTCTTGTATGCCCAAGGATGGTCTTTGTGGTAATGGATTCTCTTTCCTCTGCCCTCTAAATCTGTAACCACTCCTTCATTTGCATAAGCCCAACCAAAGGTGTCGCAAGCATATATTGGATATTCGGTTTCCTGTTCTCCATTTTTACATTCGGGGCAAGTATCGTATTTGGCCCCATTATAATTACCAAACCAAATTAATCCACAACGACTACAACAATACTCTCTAAATGGCATTTTCATTCTCCTTTATTCGCTCGTTATAATCTTCTATTACTTTAAAGAATTCACTAGCTTTTATTTCTGTTAGTTTATCCTTAGGCTTAAATTCCCCATCTGCATTAAATGAACAATAAACAACTCCATCTATTTCAAATAATCTTGATTGCATCCGACCTCCCCAATATATGCCAAAATATAATGGAACCATTGGTCTAGATATGACTTGAACTTCATTTGCTTCTAACGTTCTAACCCACGCTCTATTGATTTTAGAATTAGCTCTAAACCTATATAGACCATCTTTAGGTTTACATAATTGATTGCTAAATTTTTCTTTATCTTCTTCGGTTGGAACAATGTGAATATAATTGTTATTTGCATAATATTCTTTTGCGGTTATACCATGTGTTTCAAATAACTGTATTGCCAATTTCCTAACTTTTTTAGCACTCTCTAAATGTTCTAAATAATCTTTTCTTAATTTCGAACCTTCCTCTGCAATATAAAACTTTTCCATTAATCTTCCCCCTTACTATTCCTTTGTATATCTAGCCACATTCCTACACTAAACATCCAGATGAATAATCCTAACGAGAATAAACTCATTATTTGACCTCCTAATCGTTGCTTGTAAATTTTACAGGTTTAATCATTTCGGGTAAGAAGTTTACTTCATAGTGGTATTTGTCTACATTTGCACCACCTACATCTTCCACTACCCATAAGGTCCATTCTGTTAATCCTACGGAATGTTTTTTATATTCGTTTGGCCCAGTTTCTACTGTTGCAATTATTCGGTTGTTTTGCAGTTCAAAAGAAAATGCTCCAATTAGTTCAAACATAGGTTTGTCTGTTCTTGCGTTTAAGACTGTTAATCTTCTTATCACATTGAAATTATCTGCTTCTTTCGATACGTTGTACGATACTCTTTCTGCTTGTCTACAGCTTGTAAGTGTCACTATCAACACAATTGAAAATATAATTAATACTATTTTTTTATTTTTCATTTTACATCCTCCTTTTAATATGGAAACATTACAAAATCTATCTCTGACCTCCTAACTAAAACTAGCTTCTGGCTCTGCTTCAGGTCGAACTCCTTCATCTACATATTCTTCATCGATAATTATCTTTGTTCCTGATTGTGCCAATCTCATTAAGAATATAGAGAATTTATCAATCCCTCTAAGTGAACTAATATTGGTAATTGGTGTTGAATTAATATCCCATCCATAACTCATAAACTCCGATATTCTTATTTCTCTGTTTAATTCTTCATCATGTTCACACTCTAAAACTATAGTAGCGTGTTTGAAATTGCTCCAACTTCTCGTTTCGTCATATACAACTTCCATAGTCACATTTACATACTCATATTCTGGTCCATCATCAAATTCCACTTCTAAGTCTGATGTATCAACTTCTTTAGCTACATAGTCCATCCACTTATCAAATATTTCAGAAACTTTTATTGTTTCTCTATCTTCTAACGTCATTAAATCCTTAAAATTCTCTAATATGTTCTTATTGTCCAATGTTGTATTCTGCAATATTTCAACCAATACTGTATCTAGTTTTAAAATATACTTTGAATAATCGTAACTCTCTAGGTATGGAATAATGACTTCTTTAAGTTTATTTTCTATGACCTTACTTCCATCTCCCCAACTTCTAAATAAGCTATTTAAAGCTTCATTAATTCCTTTCTCTAATTGTTCTCCTACAAGCCTTTCAACAGTTCCATCTTCCAATTTCTTTGATATAACATCCTTAATACTGTTTTCTAAGTTCACAATAATTCCCCCTATTTTTTATTTTTATTAAAAACCTTCTTATTTGCCTTTTAATGCTTTTTATTTGCTTGTCTTACAAATACTCTAGATGTATAGCTATCTTTTCTGTATCGGCTTGTACTATTGTTTAAAATAGATTAGGAGAACATATCTCCCATCTATTTTTTCTCTAGTTTTTGTAGCATGGTAATTAAGTCACTAGCTTCAGATTTCGTTAGTTCGTTGCTCTTGCTTTTCTTATACATAGTTTTGATGTAATTACTCATACTTTCTTTGCTATAGTTTTTTTCTGCAGATAATTTATATATAAGGTTTAGTTGATTTTCACTTGCTAAGTTATTTTGACTTGGTTTACTTTGATTGTTCGATTTATTTGTCTTAGCATTAACCTTTTTTTGTTTATCGTTTAAATAATCTTCATCTTTTGTATCATCTATTGCGAATAAGCCATTTAGAGCGTATTTTCGTGCATATGAACTTGTACTGCCTGTAATTTGTGCTATGTCCATCTTTGTCTTGGTTTCAGATTCTCTTGCATAGGAAGTCGTTTCTATGCTTTCGCCTTTTTCTATATCAATTAGTTTAGCTATTGCTTTGACGTAGTATCTGTCACCTACTTGCATAATTTCATCATTTATAATTAAAGTAGCCTTGTTTTTCACTAGTAAGGGTTTTAGTTCTTCTAGTATCTCTTCACAACTTCTATAATGATAGCTACCAAATTCGCTATACTGGCTCTTTGGGACTTTTAACTCTGCTTGTATATTCATGAGCTTTTCATATATAGTAGCCACTTATTTCACCTCCACCTTAAGCTCTTGGCCTTCAACAACTCTCGCTTCAATTATTTGTGTGTCTAGTTCGTTGTATTTGGTTATGCTTTCTGCGTTATCTATAAAAATAGGAATTTTGAAATTTATGTTATTCATAATTAAATTTCCTATTTCTAGACCTGCCTTGATCCTTTCTGAATTACTTAGTACATTAAATTCCTTACCTTCGTATAAAATTTTAAAGTCATCTTTAATTTCTCCTTGTTGAGTTACTTTTTGTAGTTGTATTGTCACCTTGTCTAAATATACGTTTATGTTTTCAGCTTGTTTTCTTAACTTAATAGAGTTAAATTCTTTTGCTGCGTCCATTTGCATTTTGATGTTTGATTTTCTTTTATCACTGTTTTCTATATCTTTTTTAGCTTCCTCGATTTTAACCTTATTTTCTTCTTGTAGTTTAAGTAGTTGCTTTCTTGTAGCGTTGTTTGCTTCTATTGTTGATTTTTCTTTTTCTATTTCTTTAATAGCATTTAGTAACTTTTCATAGTCTGCAGCTACCTTAGACAATTCAGTTTCTTTTTCTTCTCTTAATTTATAATGTTCTTTTATTATTTCTTCATTTTCTAGTTCCTTTGATTTAATTGTATCTGCGATATCCTTGCCTTTTTTCTCAAGCACCTTTAGTTCTTTAACGAGACTATTTTTCCTATCTAAATCTAAGTCAATTTTGTGTTTGCAGTTTGGACATTCTACTGTATTGTTTAAGTTGATTAACTCTTCCTTAAGAGAAACATATCTACTTCTTATAAAATCCAGTTCCTTTTGAAGAGGCTCAACTTCTATTAGTTTTGGTTTTTCATCTTCTTTTAATTCTTCCATTTTCTTTTCTGTGTCAACTCGTTTTTCATAAAGTGTTTTGAGTTCAGATTCGTCAAATTGCATTTCAGGTGGTATTTCTATATCCTCTTTCTTAGCAGCTATGAATCCTTCGGAGAAAATAACATCATCTTCAACTTCTTTCATTTCTTCTCTTTTATTCTCTAAGAATAAGTTTGAATTCTTAAAATTATTGCCAATTAATAGTTCTCTTTCAAAATCGGACATTTCCTCAAAAACTTCTTCGTTGCTTACTTCTTTTAAGACACTATTTAATAATTCTTTTGCTTGTTTTGGTGCTAAATTTGGAAAATATTCAGGATTGAATATACTTAAAAATGTATCCTTGTCCCTGTAAACGTGCACTAAATCATTACTCTTTATTTCAGTACCATCGAGGTAGATGTCCGTTTTATTGCCTTTTTTTCTCCTAATTAAATTATGCTCTTTGCCTTCTAGCTCAAAATCTATTTCAGCATATATCGTTTTCGAATCATTGTTTGTAAGTCTTGTAGTAGCTCTTTCATTTCCTGTTAAGTCCGTCCCCAATAGGCACCATGTAATAGCTTCGCCTATCGTTGTTTTACCTTCCCCATTATCTCCACTCACTATAGTCTTGCTAGAAAGATTGTATTCAACTAAGTTTTTATGGTTTTTAAAACCTTCCATCCCTACCTTAATTACTTTCATTTATTCATCCTCCCCTTTCAAATCCTTTATATCTAATTGACCTTCTATTCTTTCAACTTCCTTTTCGTTCAAGTCTCTTTTTTCATCTTTCGCTATTCTGCTATAACAGTAAGAACCATAACCTCTTTTTCTGCTTTCTTCGCTTTTTAGCTTTCTTCCACATCTCTTACAATATAGAGAATACATTTTTTATTTTCCCCCTTTGAAACAGCTTTGATAAATATAATCCTTCGTATTTTTTGGTAAAGAATCTATACGTCTGATTGCTCTATCTCTACTTTCTTCTAAACCTTCTTGAGTTTTAAAAAAGTTGCAGCCTTTACAATCCTTTTTCTTTAATGCACTGCAATAACTATCTCTATCTGCGAAACATTTAGCCATTCATATTTCCTCCCTTTAGTGATATAATAAAAGTAATGATATTTTTATTTGACCTTTTCAGTTGGTGGCTGGAAGGTCTTTTTTGTTACCTCCTTCAATTTCTTTTCTCTGATATAATTATTAAGCTTTTCCTCTGCTGCTAGGAGTTCGTAAGTTACTATATTGATGTAATCCTCATTTGCATTGTTGAAGTTGTCCTGTGCCTGTTTTACATCTTCTATGAGTGAGTTAAGATGTAGCTCCAATTTGTCCACCTCCTAATCTTCGATATACCAATCATCCAACATTACTTTCTTAAAATAGCCTGGTCTTTCTGTTAAATATTTAAACGTATAAAGCAAATCCTCGTAATCAGGAAAAGTTAAATACTGTCCCTTTGGTTTAATCTTCTTGCCTTCTAAGCCTGCCTTAAAAGCTTCTTGCCAAGTCACTGGTTCCTTTATCTCTTCCCATTCTTCAAAGCCTGTCAAATCTCCAATTCTCCAACCATTCCTTGATAAATCTGTAAGACTTTTAAATTCAGTTACTTTTGCTATTTCTCCAACTGATATACGGCCATATTCATAAAGAATTCCTTTAGTTAATCTGAATTTTTTGCCTCTCATTTCATTAGGATTTTCATCTATCATTTTACGAATTTCCCATGTTTTCATCTATTCTTCCTCCTTATATTCTTTTACCATCTCAATAATCACCGCAGCTCCTAATATAAAAGCTATTGCTGGAGACCATGCACTACAAACAAAATTTCCCACTATTTCACCTCCGTTATAGTTTTTTACACAACCCTAAGCCACCGCTTATTCTCGGTAATCTTTGAAATTTATCTACATATTGACAAGTATCTTTTAATTCGCACTTCCAACATTCACATTTCTTATCTTTGTTTTCATAAACTTTTCCCACTACATCACCTCCCCCACTCTGCTATTTCTGCGTCTATGTCCAACTGCTAGTGTGTTTCTTGCTGTAGCAATTGCAGTACCTATGTTAGTTACTTTAGTTGGTCTAATCTCCTTTGGCCCTCTTAAAACTTCTTTCTTTTCGATAAATACAAATAACACTTTCGACATCTCTTCATATGCTCTGTACAATGAGTGCAACATCTACTTCACTCTCCTTCCTAGTTCTTCAGCTATTTGTACCAATGCACTTATTACTATTTCTTCATCCTGTAATTCTTGCTCGTCCCATTCATCTTTTATGATTTTAGCTAATGCAACAACTCCGTTATTACTTAAGCTTTCTAATTTGATATTTTTCAATGCTTTTTCTTTCCTGCTCTTGCAATTTGTAAGCTTCATTAGATTACCTCCCTTATCCTTAATTGGCTGTTGTGTTCCTCTATTTCTCTTAGGAGCTTTCCTTGCACCTGCCAACCGTCTAAGTATTCCATAGCTTTGTTAAAATCTATTCTTGGAGTATCTCTGTAACTAGCAATCATAAAATAATCTTTATAATCTCTCCATATAGCACTAAAAACCCTTCCACGTACGCTGTTGTCTTTGTAGGCTTGGCTTTCTGCTCCACCTAGAGCCTCTATAGCTTTCGACTTTGCTTTATTTTGTAATAATCTCTGCTGTCTAAAGTCTACTGTCATATTATCCTCTAATGCTCTGAGCCTTTCTTCGTGCTCGTCCAATACTTCATATTGAAGCTTTAACTGTTCCATTGGAGAAAGTTTTTTAACTTGAGTTAGTTCCTTTTCCATCAGGTTAAAAGCTTTAATATATTTCAGCTTCCATTCAAGAGCCTTTTTGCCTGTGAAACCCATTACTAGTAGCGAAAAACCATCTCTTGTTAATAAATATTCTGGATATGTTCTGCCTCTACTGTTCACGTACTCGCTTTTTAGGATTATGCTTGTCACTGCGGAATTTTCCGCTATGAGATTTCTTATTGCTTCTAGTACGTCTTTATGTTCCTTTTCAAAGTTCTTCGCTACTTCTCTACTACCTACTACTAATTTTCCATCTTGATTAGAAATATTTATCAAGTTATTCACTCTATCCCTCCCTTAAAGTAAATTAATCTTGCTTTTCTGTGTCCGAATTTACTTTAAGTAAATCCACAGGTAAAAAAATATCTTCGTATTTGACGTTGAAAGTTTCTAAAATTGTATTTATTTCACTTACAGTAAAATCGGTTTTGCCATTTTCTCTTGTGCGATACGTTGGCGGAGTCATATTAAGTAGTTCTGCCATATCGTCTTGAGTCATGCCATGTAAAACCCTCAAACTCTTTAATCTCCTATTTCCCATATATCTTTCACCTCCCAACTCGTCCATGTTTTGCTATCTATATCTAATATTACTAAACTTTAAGTAAATTGTCAAGCGTTTTTGCAAAAATACTTTGCTTAAAGAATATTTTATTTTTTGTTGTATATATTATATAATGTTAGGAGAATGTTATATTGAAAAATATAAACTTTAAGTGTATTTTTAAAAAAAGGTGGTGATATCATGACTTTTGGCACAAGGTTAGAAAGGTTGATAGAGGAAAAAAATATTTCTAAAAAAGAGTTGGCGGAAGAATTAGAAGTAAGCCAAGGGTTGATTTCTGGATATGTGAAAGACACTAAAAAACCTAGTTTTGAAATGCTATTGAAACTTGCTGAATATTTTAATGTGTCTATAGATTATTTGATGTGTAAAGCGGATGATAGGAATATATACTTAAGTATAAAAAATATGCCACCAGAGCTTTTTAGAATCGGTGTTGAATATATATCTTTGGCTAAGGAAATGGAGGATAAAGAGATACCTCCAGAAGATATTAAGAAGATAATAGATGTAATTAAAAACATAAACAAAAAGTAGCGATCAATTCAAATCGCTACTTTTTTTATAGTCCAAATTTATTATAAAAACATATCCTGATAATTGGAGAAATTCTATGTAACTTATTCCTAAGTGCTTATAAATAATTTTCATGAAATCCCTCCTATATATTAAAAAAACAGTGCTTGTCTACATTATAACAAAAAACAAGTCTGATTCTTATAAACTCCCAGTTATATTTTCGACAAAATTCCATATTTTGTTCATAGAAAAATGTCGAAACACCCCACATAATAAAGTCGGGGGTGTGTATATGCGTCGATTGAGACTTAAAGCAAGGCTAACTCAAGAGCAGCTTGCGGTAAAAGTTGGAATTAGTCAAGTATATGTGTCGAAAATAGAAAACGGATATATAAAAGGATTAACAATAGATACATTAGTAAAAATTGCTAATTGCTTAGAGATACGTCCGGAAAAATTGTTACGTGCTTTATTGTCAGATGAAAATAACTTGAATGAGTAGATAGACTCTACTCATTCAGTTTGCGTAATATTCTTCAATCGCATTAAATAACAATATAGAAAAATATTTAGTTTTATTCTTTATGTAAGTATTGTTTTTTGCTCCTTTAAACTTATTTAAAGCATAATCACATACATTAAAATCTAATTCATTTAGCTTGTCCATTATTTCTTCATTGTTATAAACTCTATTCTTTACGTTAACTTCACGTAAATACATTAAATCTAAAATTGCATTCTCTATTAACTTCATATCTTTCACATCTTCAAATAAATACAATTGACATTTTCCACATATAAACTCGTGTTGTTTTTTCAGTCTGTCATTTTCGACTGACTGAGTATCAATAAAATCAGTATCAATAAAATCAGTATCATTACCGTCCAATTTTTGGACTTCTTGAGGTCCGTTTTTTGGACTTCCTGAAGTCCGTTTTTTGGACTTCTCGTATTTTTCAACGTTTGAAGGCAATTCGGGTTTTAGTATGTACATTCTATTCGTTTTGCCTTGCCCCATTCTCTTGTCTACTATTAGGTTATACTTAACCAATTCCTTTTTGTATTTCATAACTGTTTTTCTATCTACTTCTAATATTTCCATTAAACTTAACTCCCTAGGCTCCTTTTCTTCCACAGTCCTTTCGTCGTCCTTTGCTGGCTCTATTTTGAATAAAAGATATATATAACCATCTTCATCAACCCATTTGTTTTTTATGGATAAATCTTGTCTATCCCTTAAAATTGAATACATTGCCTTTGCTCCTAAAGATAGTCCTTTATATTTTTTGTTATTAAACAATGCTTTTGGCATTTGGTAGAACCTTAAATTTAGTTCTTCTTCCGCTTTGTAGAACCTTGACATAAAAAATACCTCCAATTTGTATGTATGAAGGTATAAATTTGCTATTGCAATAACACATTGCTTATGCTATACTTTTTATACAAATAAAAAATGAATAGCAAATTTATACACTGCCCACCTGAAAAGGTGGGTTTCGCCTTTGTATATAATTTTACACTTTTATCGAGAAAAAGACAAGAAAAAAGACAGTAGATTTTTCTACTGTCTAATCGTCATATATGCCTATGTTTTTTAATTTATTTTTTAATAAATTGTCTTTTGTATAGTTTTTGGACTCTATAATTGCTCTAGGTGCGTTTTTATATTCTTTCTCGATAATTTCCTTTACTATATCCTCTATGTCTTTGCTGTCGGCTTTGTAGTGCTTCAAATAATACTTGGCTGCATTTACAAAGAATCCGCTAACATTAACTTTATCTTTTTCTAGTTTTTCTATATGAACTATAACATCTTTATCAGATTCTTCACTTAAATAGATAGTCTTTCTCATTTTACTAGATCACCCATTTCATAAAATCCCTTGCAATTTGCAAATTGGCTTTCTTCCATGTTAAACATAAAATCTGCGTCTTTAAAATATTTGTCTAAGTAATCCATTAGCATAAAGCTAGTTCCGCCTACAAAAGCTACGTTGTACAGCTCTTTATTGATATTATTCTTGTTTAATTCTTCTAGTATATTGATCTCGATATACTTAGATATTTCTTCGTTGATTTTCTTGCTTGTATCTTCTAAGCTAAGCACATCATTTTTTAGATATCCATTTGATATAGCTGTTCTCATAACTGCATTTGTGATATTCTCTATACCTTCGCTTTCAAAACTATTTATAAGCGTTTGCTCTATCGTAGTTCCACCTGCATTTTTTGAAAACATCTTATCGACATTTGGGACCATATCATCAAATAAGATTACATTAAGGTTCTGGCCTCCTATATCTATTACAAGCGTATTTTGATTAAGAAATAGATCCGGCCTTAAAACTGTTATTCCTGCTCCCTCTGGTCTAATTCTTATACGTTCAAATTCAAAGTAATAATCTTCCCCATCTACTTTTATATCAACTTTTCCATTTCCATGGATATTTTGTTTATATTCTTCTTTTAGGTCCGCATTCTTAAAGATAGTGGCTGGACAACCTGTGATTAAATCGATTTTGTGACTTGTATTTGGCGTAATAAATTGAGCAATTGCTACATATTGACATAGTTTATTGATTTCATCTGTTTTAGAAGTAGTATGATTCCTTTTAGTTCCACTATCACCTATTAGATATTCCTTTCCATTATAGACTATATGATGAGTGTTACCTGCTACAATCGTGTCCCCACCTTCTTCAAAGCTGTAAATCTTGCTTTGAAACTTCTCTGTGACATATAATCCATTTTCTTTTATACAAGCTTTCGTTGAATCTTTACCTGCATCTACACTAATTAACATTTTCATTCCCCCTTAATTTGTATTACAATTCATACTTTATCATACATTTTAACCTTCTGCAATGTGTGTTTTATCATACTTTGTCATACTTATAGTATTTTAGGCAACTTAGAAATAAATCTAGAATATTGGTTATTGTGTCTAATTACATTCAAGCTTTCCCATTCCTTTAAGTTCATAGCTTCATCTATAGTAAATGGCTGTATTTCCTCTTTTAAAGCCATTAGATTTTCTTTTTCTAATCCATTCAGTAGCATATAACTTGCCCCTGATGATTTAACTGCATCTAAAAGTGTCTTGAACTGTTTCAGGTAATGAACTGTGAAAAATGGAGCAATACCAAACTTTCTAAATTCTGTGATATGATTTTCTAAAAAAGCCGCTGCTGTTGGAATTTGGCTTACTTCGTCAACTACTATATGAGCAATGTTTGGCTTATCAATGGAACTTCTCTCATAACATGCCATTACTATCCTTGTCATGAAGTAGGTAACAATCACATCTTTAGTTGATTTATCTCTAAACATGCTCTGCGGCATCCTGATATATACTGCCTTGCCTTCGTTCATATATTTTGTGAAATTATGCTTATCGGGCTTAGAATTAAGCATTAACGACATTCGTGGATCATCTTGAAATTTATCTATTCTGTTTATTATTCCAGCTATAAGATGATGCCTGGTACCTATGATTTTACCATCTTCATCAGCATCATTTAATTCTCTAAGTGTATTCAATGTTCTATCGTTATAATCATATATACCCTTTGTTTTTCGTATGTATTCCCCTCTAGTTTTCCAATCCTCAAGCACTCTCAAGCAATTATCTAGCGTTTCGTTAGGATGAATAAACACCACTCTAGCTGCCGCTTTAAGGTATCGAACCATGGCACCTGTAAGAGGGCCAGTGTTTTCATCTGTGACGGAATTTATCAAATAAGTCACTTGTTTCGCAATATCGCTCGCTATTTCTATCCTTTCAAACGGTGTGGAAAATTCATTTAGCTTATATGATATTTCTGGATATGAAAAGCTCGGCAAATTGTTTATATCGGACAGATCTATAATAACGTTGTTTTTAGTATGCTTACTTGCTGTTTCCGTTAGTTCACAATTCTTTATATAGTCGAATACAACAGTGCAATGACCTAGCTTGTTGGCTGATACTATGAAGTTTTCTGTGTACTTACTTTTGCCTGAACCCTGGGGACCCGCAACAATTTTAGGAAGTGCCATGCTATTATAATCATTGCACCAATACGCTTTTAATTTTTCTCTTTTTACATCTGATATTCCTATTGGTATTCCTGGAACTTGTAGATCAGGTGGTATAGATATTTCTCTAGCATCGATATTGTCTATTTTATATGTTCTTTGATAGTCCTTTGTCGGCAATTGCATGATTTGAGCTAATTCTTTTGAAGATAATATATTTTTATAGTTGCTTTTGTTTACTAATATAAATTTGTTGTCTCCGTCCATAGCATTAAAAGATTTTAAAATGTTCCTGAATAAAACTTCACTTCTATTTGATATTGTGGAGATTATAATTTTTGTTTTATAAGCACTGTATTTTGATTTCTGCAATGTGTCATTACTTAGTCCACTTCTCATCAGATTTGCATATCTTGCATCGTCTGGGTATTCGTGTTCAATTTTTTCATCGCTAATCATATCGTTTATAAAATCTATTCCGTCATAAACAAATTCAAGTGCTAGATTGACGATTTTAGTCGCTATTACCCTTTTATCAATTTTACTTTTAGATGTAACTATACCATTTTGCTTAAATCGTTCGATACACTCGTCTGCTTCCTTGTACCAAGTCGGACTCTCAGGCTCTAATTCTAATCTTATGTAAAGCATTTCACCGTATTTTAGCATATTTTGAGTTTCTAATATGTTTGAAAGCGGCCATTCTCCCCTTAAGTCTGTTTTAAGTGATAAAAAATAATGTTCTGCTAGTTCTAGTTCCTTTGTTGTTTCTCCTATAAATGCAAAATTAGTTTCTTTAAATGTAGCATTTTTCCAACATACATTTAATTCCGTTGTGAAATTATCTCTTATTCTATCATCAAACCCTATAAAAAACTTAATATCATCATTAGTCATTAAAATTTCATAAGTAGTGGTATATTGATATTCAAATGTCCATGAGTCGCCATTATCTCGAATTCGATTAAATGGTTTTCTGTAATAGTGGGTATTTTCCAGTAATCCTACTAACTTAGAATTATTAATGCTCAAATTTGGTATAACTTGATATTTCATGCTATCACCTACAATAACATTGAAGCTATTTGAATTATAATAAATCCATATAGCCCATTTTTGCATAGTTTTTTCCCGCCAAACTCATTGCCCATCATTATCAAGACTCCACCTATGCATAATACAACGACCAATCCGGCCCAACTTAGAGTAGCTAACTCATTTACTATTGTTTGTAAGATTGGCAACACCTTGCTTGAGAATCCTTTCATTGTTTAAAACCTCCTTTTATGATTTTTATTAACCCTTTGAGTATAAAAAATATGCTTAACGCTAATAATAAGACTGAAACGATCGTTAGAAAATTACTCATATACATCCTCCTTTAAAACTTTTGATTGGTGGTGAAAAACATGACTGAAATAGGAATAGGATTAGTTTTATTCTCTATAAGTTCCTTTATTGCTAAAATCGCAACAAATTTATAATTATTCCAGTTGGACTAGCAATTTTCCTCGACCATCTGCATAAGCTATAGCAAAGCCTTGCTAATAGCGAACTGGCCCAAATGGCACCCTGATACAATCGGGGTATTTTTTATTGCCTTTTCGTATGTTTAGTATGATTTTGTCTTACACTGTATGTATATGCGGTATTGCCTGTACTTATTGACAATTATTTTTAATTTTTATGAATATTTAATTTTTTATGGTGATACTAAAGATAATAGAATCGGAAAGGAGAATACAAATGGGATGGATGATAGCTGGAATAGCTCTATATATTTTTAGTCAACTGCCATTATAGGCATAAAAAAGTGGGGTTTATCCCCACTTAATTTATTTTATTAATATTTTCTATCAACTCACTTAAACTATTATAATATTCTCCACTATTCCAAATCAAATTTCCATATCTTATAAGATATCCATTGGCTTTAATGAATTGACTTCTCTCAAGCCTAAACAATATCATGTAATCCTTTTTTACATCCAGCACAATAACATCACCAATGCTATCGTTTACATGAATTTTATTTCCTACGTTTATTTCCATATTTTCACCTCCTATATTTCATATGTTTCTAACCCTTGACACTCTGGACATTCATCATTTTCTGCCCCTATGAATTGATACCCGCACTCTCTACACTCGATAAGGTATAGCTCCTCAAATTCTTCACTTTCACATTCTGGGCATTTCTTAGGATACCCTGTATTTCCATCTTCCCATTCATAATCACAATCTAGACAATGAAATCTATATAACATATTAACCCCTCCCTTTATTCTTCTTCGTACCAGTTTAAAAAACCTCTGTCACACACCCAGTCTAATAATGCTTCTCCTATTTCTTCATCCGTTGCATCGTCGTCAAATTCAACTGGTTCTTCCGTCAAGCTACATGCTACATTAGTACTAATCTGAAAAACTACTTTTCTCATAATCTTACCTCCCTACGAATTTAATCTCTTATCAATATTCTTTCAGTAATTTTGCTTCGTTGTATAATCCTTCATGTAGTAAATCACATTGCGGACCTTACTTATCGTTTTCTTTTAAAATAATTATTTTTTCACCATCAAATTTTAATTTTAAGTTTCTTGTATTTTCGTCCAAACCCATTTCTCTAATCCATTTTGTTGGAAGAGTTGCTCTAAAAGTAGAATTTCCAGCACCAGATTTATTTACTACCATTTTCGCTTTCCTAGTTTCGATTTTCATATCACTTCACCCTACAATTTACTTCAGAATATTTAACCATATCTTTTATTGAGTAATTTCTAAATATTGTATTTAGCTTATTGCTATATTCTATCTCATTAAAATCTTCTTTTCCCTGTGCTTTGATGCTTTGTTTCAATCTTCTTGAATACTCTGTGCTAAATCCAATATACCTTAAAGCTTTTACTTCACCTGTTGTTGTATCTATTAAAGTAATCATGCAACCATACCCTTCACCATCTTCAACTTCATCTAGCGTCGTTAGATTTTTCGATAATCTTACATGATATGGTGCATCCATCCATGGCATACTGCCAAATTTACTTAGTATAAACATTACACCTTCTTTGATGTACATTCCAAATTGGAGCTTACCTGTTTTAACTTGTTCTATCTCTTTTTGGCTAGGAGTCTTAAATAGTAATAATAGTGTAGCTCCATCATCTGCCATATCAAACTTAACTCCGTCATTTGCTCCTTTAAACTTTTGTATTTTGTCTCCTATTTCTATTTTATACATAACTATTCCCCTTATTATTATTTTGTTTCCCATGATCTTGAAAAATCTTTATCTTTAAATAATGCAGCTAGGCCTGTAATTTGCTTTAATCTTAATATTTCATCTAGATCCATTCCAATGTTTTTAGCTATCCAAGCATCACTCATTCCACTTTCGACTAATTCAGCTACTATATTAGACATAAGTTCTATGTCGTGGCTTCCTCTTGCTCTATTGTGCCTTATGGTGCTTGCCATACGATTTTGCAAAGGTTTGTCAATAATGGATACTGGCAAACATCCATTCTCCCTATCATATATATCTTTGTGTTCTTTAATGATCCTGTACCTATGATAACCATCTACTATTTCATAAATATCTTCGTCTTCTATATAGTAACATACAATCGGCATGGTATAGCCATCTTGCTTAATGCTTTGGTATAATAATTTCATCTCAGGTGGAGCGACTGCATTTGGATTGTAAGCGTTAGCTTGTATTTTTTCTACTGGTACTGGTTTGACGCTATAAACCGGGCTCTTAAACATAATATCATCTCCTTTATTTTAGTTTTTGTATTTGCTTACATATATAATTTATGGTTTCTTTCATTTCTAACTCATCGTTGATAGATAAGATAATTTTAGCTAAAGGAACCAAATGCTTATCTATGTCTTTTTTATTACTTGTCGTTATTTGTTTATCCCTCTTCATAAATGTTATGTCGTTTGGCTTTTTACTAACTTCTTCGAATCCTTGTTTTTTAAATATATTTTTCGAACCCTTTGTGGCAAAAACGCTCATATTCTTATCATTTCTCAATACATGTTCTACTAACGCTGTACCTATACCTTTGTTCTTGTAATTATTTTCAACTAAAAAACCTTTTATTCTTGCTATGTTTTTATATTCTAGTGTAGATATAACGCCTACAAGAAGATTATCTTTGTAGTAGCCCCAATGGATTCCTTTTTCATTTATTGAGACTTGTTTTTTTGAAGAACCATTTTGTCTTAGAAACGATGCATAGGTTTTTGAATCAATTTTTTTAATCATAGTTTTTCCCCCTAATAATGTTCTTGTATTTCTTCATAACCTCCCCTCTTTTTTGCTGTTCCGTTTTTGTTTGTGCAAATCCCATATACTTGCACGTGTGATCGTTTTTCATTATACAAATACACATTCGTTTATAAGTTGGAACTCTGCTAAAGTCAGTAACGTTTGTATCGTCTAAATAATCATCAAATTTTATTATCTCTTTATCGCCTTTCCCCCTTTTCGACACCTTACCAGTTCTAATAACAGGCGCTCCTTCTTCCTCTAACTCCTTTATTGTTTGGGAATCTCTTGCACCCCCAACCTTCCAACTTTTTTTTGATACTTCTAGTTTTTTAAGATAATTTTCTCTAGCACTTTTTGGTAATGTATCAAGTAAGAAATACATGTATTCCTTCCATGTAAAATGTTCAGGCTTTTTAATATTTTTCCATCCCATTGCTACTGTACCGCCATAGGTTCCTGCAAAATTTACTCCATTCACTCTACTGATAAGTTTTCCCCATGTATGTGGTTCTATAACTTTGTAGAGTTTTAGACTTTCTGTAGCACAATCGTTAAAAGGACTAGCTACCCTCATCTGATTTAAGGTTAATCCAGCCTGATAAAATAAATCATACAATTTATTATATTTCCATCCAAAGGTTCCGTTTGCTATCCATATATCTTCTGCTTTCCAATCGTAAATCGGATAACTTTTTATCAATTTATCGTTTTCTGGATCAACTGTACACCATTCCAATCCTTCGTATTGGTTTGTTTTTTGTTTACTCGTTATAGCAGCTTGTCTATTGAGGCTTTCATCTGCCCTCAGCCCAATCAGTACAGCTGTCTTACCATTAGCAACAGCATACCATCTACTAAAATTATCTTGAACTTCATAATCCCAAGTACCTTTCGTAAATTTAAATGGAACATTATTTTCATTTATTACAAATTTGTTATCTGGCATATTCCTTACCCATATTTCTTTTTCTTCACTATTCCAAGGTATCCAGTGATCCTGATACATCGAAACTGCACATTGTGCTGCAACAGGTAAGCATAACCAATATTTCTTTATACCTTCAAAATCATTAATAAAACTTTCCTCTACATATTTAGTTGTATTCTCGTACTGAGCTTCATAATCTAAGTGATACATTGCTAGCTTACCTAAATTATTAGTTTCTTTAGCATATTGATAGCATGAATTTAATAAAATGCCGCTATCTTTACCACCACTAAAAGCTACTAGTACATTGTCAAATTCTTTAAATATATATTCCAGTCTTTCCTGTGTAGCTTCATATACATTTTTACCCGTATAAATTTTAGGCAACTAATTCCCCTCCTTCAAGTCTTCTATATCCGTTATAGTTTCTTTTACTTTTCCTCTAATTTTTAATCTCCCTTTGCGATCTCTTTTATAAATATAACTTTCGATAAATAATTGTTTATTATCCTTTTGCTTTTCTATTTCAGACTTAAAACTGTCTACTAAGTTTTCTTTTTTCCATAAGCATTTTAATATTCTTTCATCCAGTGTATAGGATGCACATAAATCTATTATGTGCACATTCTTATCCTGTCCTATCCTATGCACTCTATCTTCGCTTTGTGCTCTTGTAGCAAAGTCCCAATCATTTGAATAATACACAACATAACTACAAAACTGTAAATTAAGTCCATATCCAGCACATACTTTATTTGCCACTAAAAATTGAGCACCATTTCTAAAAACATCTATGTTTTTTTGCCTTTTTTTCTGATTTAGTTCTCCATAAAAAGGCACCGCCTTTCCTTCTCCATACTTTTTGTTTAATATCGCTGTGATAGTTTCGATTTCGTCTGTATATTTGCAAAATATTATTACCTTTTGATCCACGCCATCAAGCACCTCAAGCAATGTTTTTATTCTAGGATTATCATATGGAGTTTTAAAAAATGGTTCTCTTTTCATTGGACGTTCTGTCCTCGTTACCTTAAATCCAGATATAACACTTTGTAAACCACTAAATAGCCTATATATGGTTTCCGGTTCTAGTTCATCCACTTCAAACAACAGTGTATCTGCAATTTCTTGATAATGCCAATCTTGCATTTCATCTAATTCATAGTAAACAGTTTTGTATGATTTATTAGGTAAATCTAAGCACTCTTCTTTTCTCACCTGGTAAGTATATGGTGCTATTTTCCTTACTAAATAATCAGTATTTAAGCATCTATTAATTTTGCCCGGGATGTTAGGATCATATTCTAGGTGATTACCTGCAAAGCTCCAAAAGCTCCGATAACCTAGTATTCTCCAGTCTAAAATATACCACTGTGAAAACAAATCTTTTTCATTTCTGCTAATAGGTGTTCCGTTTAAAATTAATTTGTATTGGCAAAATTCGCTTAGTCGAATAATGTTTTTTGTCCTTTGAGCCATGTGATTTTTAACTAGATTGCTTTCGTCGACTATCAAATATACTTTTCTTTCCTGTACTAACCTTAATAAAATAGAGTTAGCCCTAATACTGCTAGATAGTGTTTCTATGCCACATATAGTGAACATTGACAAATCACCTTCACAGTGCTTTTTTATGTCTCTTTTTAGATTCTCCTTTACACTGCAAGGGCAAAGCCAAAGTACGTGATTAACTTTGCCCTTATCCAATCTATCTTTTATAAGTTCCAACGCTGTCCTAGTTTTTCCAGTTCCCATTTCAAGGCTTTCCAAAGATACAACGCTCCTACCTTTACTTTAGACAATTTTTCAACTGCTTTTTTCTGATGTTCATATAGGCTCGTTGTAAATCTCATTCAACCACCTCCTCTTTATATCTCCATATGTATCCCAAATATGATGGTATCTTGTTTTTGCAACATTTAATTATTCCTGTTAAACAAGTCTTGTCTTTTGTTTTATTATTTTCTAGCAGCCATCTTGCAGCATCTGACATAACTTCAAATTCCAACTGTTTTTCCATCGTCATTTTATCAAACGCTACTATTGGTTTGTTGTTGGAGTGTTTTAATACATTAACTGCGTGTCTCTGATTTTCTCTATTAGTAGTCCATTCTAGGTTTTTAACATTGTTATTTAATCCGTTTCCATCTTTATGGTTTACGTATGGTTTATTTGAAGGGTTTTCTATAAAGGCTGTTGCTACCAATCTATGCACAGAAAACATTTTTAGCTTTCCATTCTTGCACAAGCTAACTTGGTAATATTCAGCTTTAGATTTCTGTGTTAATAGTTTCTGACTTAAAATTTTTTCTTTTTGAACATAGCCTATCTGTGTCCTGCCTATTTTTTTTGTTTTTCTATATCTTTCTAAGCTCTTAACCCTCCCTAAATTACTAATTGCATACAACCCTTCGTAACCATTTATGTTCCTCCAGATTTCACCTTCTAGGTTTGGAACTTTAGGTAACGGTGTGTTATCTTGCTCTTTGCGTTTTCTTTTCAGTTCCCTTCTTTGCTCTTCTTTACAACATTTGCACCTGCTATCACGTCCGTATTTGCCTTTTTTGTTTCTATAAAACTCAGATAATGGTTTTTCTTTGCCGCACCTCGTACATATTCTAGTTAACATATAATCACCTCTGTACATAGTATATCATACATAGGTAAAACATACTATGCATAAAACATTTTAATCATCCTTTAAATCTTCTAAAATATCTGAATTAGATTCAAGTATTTTTTCTAACCCGTCAATACTTTCTTTTCCTTCTACTTCTACAGGATCAACTACTTCAACTTTATTTAAAGATTCTTTATATTCATCTATAGCTTTTATAGCACCTGTTGAAAGTTTAAAACCGTACAATTCTGCAAATTCCTCTATTTCTTTATAATGCCATACTTTTATTTTCATTCCACTATCCCAATATGCTCCAGGAAGAGATTTGGCTGCTTTATATAGCTTATTATCAAATCCATCCCATCTGATAACTAATAAATCACTGTCCGTTATTTTGAATATCCAATTAGTGCATTCAGGTTCATACACTCCATTTATCGCATTATTTCTTATTTCTTCATCTAGTATCATAATAGGGAATCCTGCATTTAAAAGCTCGTTACCTAATTCGGCTGCCCTGTCTCCTACTGTACCAGTTGCTTGAGTTATTTTTCTTTCCCATATGCCATTCCAAGTATAGCCAAGACTTTTAACTATTTTTCTAAACTCTTCATTTCTTTCAAATCTTACAGTTATCTTACCTTCTTTAGGGGTTATTTCTGCGACTGCATTTGTGATTTTGTTTTCTGGATAAACAGTCGATTCTAATTTTAATTCTTTTACCGTTTTTTTCTCTATTTCTTCTCTTGCTTTTTCTTCATCCGTTTTAAAAGCTTCATCATGAAAGTCTAGTATATATCTAAATAAATCAGTGTTCCTATTGTCAATATAAAACCTTGCTGTTGTTTTGTTTTCTATTATATAGTCTCTTATTGTTATAAAGGATTCTTCGTTTAATAGTTGTTTGATATACTCTTCTCCTAAGTTCTTTTTTATTTCTTTTAATTCTAGTTTATAGTAATATTTATAATCGTTTATTTCATTTTCTTTTATTTTGCTCATTTTTTCTATAAAGTTTTGTCTTAAAGTGTTAGCCCACGCAACCTGTTTTTCTGATCCCGCTAATTTTGGTAGTTCCATTTCTTTTGCTTTTTCTTCAGCTTCTTTATTAGCCTTTTGTCTTTCTTCCTCTAAATATTTTTCCCAGCACTCTGGACACATTTTTTCAAACTGTCTATCCGCCTTCCATTGTCTGTCTTTGGTAGGGCCAATAATATTAACCCTACCTTCGTGACCACAACTATAAGTTCCATAATACCAAGCCATTTTTATACCTCCTTTAAAATTTTTCTGTTTTTAGCTTTAAAAACTTTATTTTTTCTATTATTAAATCCTTTGCCTTTGCAATATCTAATTCGCCTTCTTCTTCCCAAATTACGAAGTTGTAATATGGATCTGCTGCCCTAGTTATAATTGCTTCTACTTCTTTTCCTTCTACAGTAGTGAGTGTGCCAAACCTGCTGATCGTTCTTTCCCTGTGATAAACTGCATCTAGCCATTCTACTTTAATCTCCATTTCTTCTATCAAAACAAAGCTTTCTAGCTTTTCTCCAGTGTATATACTTTTCATTTTATTACCTCCTTGAATTGCTTTTCCTCTACCTCTTATCTATAATATATCAAAACAACGTTACGTTGTCAAGGATTAATATGTAGTATTTTTAAATATTTTTATTCCTTGTAGTCATTGGTATTGCTTAATTACAGCCTATATGTAGTATTGTGTCGAAAAGTTTTTTAAAATTATTTCTCCAAAAAAATAAAAAAAGACCAAGGTTTCCCTTGGCCTATAATAAATCTACTCAACTTTCCTCTGTGTTTCACTAGCAAAATTAACTTTCATATATTCATCAGAGTAACCTAATAGATCCTTATCTTTGGAGAGGTACTCTTTCATATATTGTACTCCATCCTCAATAAGTCTATCTAACTCTTTCTTAGATATAAGTAGAGTTAATATGCTAGGTAACATCTTGTAAATATTCTCAACAACCATGGCATACTTGAGTTCTCCAGTTCCTGAACCCAAAGCCTTCTCTGCCTGAACCACTAGACTCAATACCGCTTGTCTAACAAATTCTTTTTTTCCTCTTTTGTAAAGAAAAAGTAGCCCTATTATAAAAACTAGAACTACCAGGATTGAACTTAGATTCATTTTTATAAAATCTAACATATTATTTTTCCTCCTTATAATTTATTGTTACTGTTCCATTCTTCCAATCGATTTTGTAACCTAACTTTTCTAAAAATCTTATAGGAATATAATTTGTGCCTTTTTCATATATCCCATCAGTTTCAATCTGTTTTCCATGCAAATCGATTTTGATTTTGTCTAATTTGGTTTCTTCCTTCTGTTCCACTTTGGTAATTTCTTTTTCTTTGCCTGTAAAATACTCTAGTGATTTAGTTCCCATTAGTCTATTTAGGTCTAGATTACCATTGTATCCGTCCAATCTTCCAACACTCGTATATTGGTGTATGTCACAAGGAAAAGCAGGTTTACTGTTTACTTTGCCATTATTGACTCCATAGTGAGGAATCCATACTGCATCAAACTTACTCATGTCTAAATTAAATTGCTTATATAGATGATGTGCAATGTACACCCCTACTTTCTTTACTCCTAATTTTCTAAGTTGGCCCACATATGCAGATATACCAACTCTCATATTGGCCATAGATTTTTCTTCTACATCCAAGAACCAGAATGTAGGATTTAAGTCTTTAGTACGATTGTAGAAGTCAGTTGCTTCTTTCCTCATGTCATTTTCAGATATTCCTCTAACCCATGCATAACAAGCTGTAGGAACTCCCCTCTTTCGGAATTCTTTGTGATGGGTTTTGTAGTGCCTGTCTAATGTTCTACTGCCGTACTGGGTACGGATGATTGCAAGGTCAACTTGTTTGGCTAACTTATCATAATTCATACTCTTTGGATCTTGATGATGTGATATATCAATAATCATCTTCTCTTCATCTCCTCTCTTATATCCACTACATCTTTCTGTATATCCTCCACTATTCCAAGTTTCTGAGACAATTCTTTTATTATACTTTGATTCTCATAGATTGTAGTTTGGTATTTCTTCTCTCTATTTCTACTATCATAGAGAACATACACAAACAAAAATACATACAATGCAGCCCATATGCCATTTCCTGCAGCTAACTTAAAAAGTTGTTCTTCCATATTCCACCTCCGTCAAAATATCCAGGAGGGCATAAAAAATACACCCTCCCAGGTGTTAAGTTTTAATTTATTTAGTTGCACATTATAATCCTATTGTTTATCTAAAACTTGATAGACTACTTCTTGTAAATTAAAGAGTTTTGGTACATTCTCTCTAGGTACTCCTTCCCTCACTTTTCTAGCCCAAAATTGCACTAAATAGTTCTCTGCTGTAAAAGTCATATTATTTAGCACCTCCTTGAAGTCCTGCTATGATTGTAGTTAATTCCATTATCGTACCTTCTAATTCAGCAATCTTAGAATTTAATTTGGTATTAGCATTTTGTAGATTAGTATTTTCTTCTTCTAGTTGTACTAATTTATCTTGAACCATTGTGTCTACTTTTGGTTCATAAATCTCTTGACTCCATTGGTTACCTAACCATTTCCTATAACGAACTGTTTCGTTGTATTCAGGTAATTCTACATACCTATTAACATCTTTCAATCTGTCTACCCTACTTACAATTTCTATACATACGTCATTATCGTTAAGACGTGCGTAGTAATAAAACTTCTTCATTTTTTACATTCCTCCTTTATTATTTATAAAAATATTTGTAGTAACCTTAGAACCTTTCTATCAATAAGCACCTAACCAAATATATACACATCCCACTCACTATCGTTGGCATACGTTGGCAGTGGTAGACATATATTGTGTTGACTTACTCTTGCACCCTCTCTATTAACAACACAGAAGTGAGGGAAACTGTAGTCGTATAATATGTTAAAATCATATCCATCCTCATTGTGGGTAGGTTTAGCGAGAGATCTGTACGAGTTATATATAACATACGAGCCAGGGAACACTCCATGGGGTTGTGCCTTATTGTTGTACGCCAATATAAATTTTGGAGTGAATCCTAAGTCTTCGTTTATCTCGAGGAAAAGCTCAGTCTCCCTCATAGTACCTTTGTCGTTTTGGTAATCAAAAATTAGAAAGTATTTCCGTAACGTTGTGGGTTGATAGGTCGTGTGATAGAAAGATCCACCAAAGGTCCCCACAACTCCACCAACATTAACACCTTTTTTAATATTCTCAGCAATTAAATTAGTAATCTGTGCTTTTACATACCCGCTACCATTATGGTAACCTTTTGGTATATAAATCTGTCCATTTTGAGTAGTGATTATTTTGTTTATACTACCATTATTGGGCATTGTTCCATTTTTAACACCTTCTTCTGTACCTATAGTTTTGCCAGATATCACATCTTGGGCTTGGGCTGTTCCATACTCACCTCCTTCACCCTGTAATATAAAATTTGAGCCATTATATCGA
>Ga0129309_1000117_pt1 | contig 70295 bp, 75 predicted proteins | sample L1105metagenome_FD_94439 | JGI IMG/M metagenome (GOLD analysis project Ga0129309, IMG submission 94439) | Ring-tailed lemur group fecal microbial communities from Wisconsin, USA - L1105 metagenome | ecosystem: Host-associated > Mammals > Digestive system > Large intestine > Fecal | place: USA...
AATGTTACCAGACATAGATCTTACCTTCTTTCTAGTTTTGTGTGGTAACTTAATTGTAAGCAAAGGTAAGTTCTATGTCTATTTTTTATGAATTGATTTTGCGCAACTTATTATACGTTATCGCTGTTCACAGATGAACGGAGTATCTTCTTCATGCAGATTACCTACTAAAATTTCTATAGATTCATATTGTTTCTCTGTGATAACTAGTAAACGTACTGAACCATTTTCCGGCAAGGCTGTATTAAGCCTAATTCTATGCTTTTCTACCGAATCCATACCGTTGCAGACACGGGCATAAACGGAAAACTGCACCATGTGATAGCCATCTTTTAAAAGAAAATTACGAAAAGCCGTTGCTATACGTCGCTGTCGTTTGGTTTTTACGGGAATATCGAAAAAGACTAGCATTCTCATAAACTTATTCATAGGTATGCTGTCTAAGCTCTAAAAGCTTTGGCAGTAAAAGCTCCTTTGAGGTTTTTTGACAACAGCGGCTAAAGCTTTGGATGGTTCTTTCGGCAGCATAGGATATGGAATGGGTTTGACCTCCGGAATCGACATCCATGTTAAGCAGATTATATAGTGATGCTTTGTGTTGCGTATTCAATTCGGTGAAGTCTTTTACTTTGGCTACATATAAATCAACTATGGGACGAAAGGGTTCAATAAAATCATCGGCGAGATTATAAGAATTTACTTCGCTACGATGATGGATGCCTAGCATGGGTATGAAACCGTAGCTGGTAATGAGTCTGGCAATATGTCCGCGCAAAATTGCATAACCGTAATTTAAAAAGCTGTTGCGGATATCTGTATCATCACTTCTGATAAAATCGGTGCTGAAAAGATTTTTAAAATAAAATCTAGCGGCGGTCGCTTCCGTATTATTAGTATCGCCGCTTAAAACATTTTTGCTTAAAGCATATAATTGCTTAGCTTCTGCGGCTTTATTTAGCAATTCCAAACATTTGCCTTGATTATTGATTTTGGCTTTGACGATTTGCTGCCACAATTGCTTTTGCAGAGGTTGGGAAAGATTTTCCTGCAGTTTTAGCATACATACATTGCGCGAGTGTTGAGCAAAAGGCATCATTACGGCGCAGGGCGTGTGTTTTTCGTCACACAGAAAAACAGTAACGCCCTTTTGTGCTAAGGCTGATAATGAGGCCATCGTAATCGTAGCTTGCCTGCTTTCGATAAGCAGCGAATTGATATCCTCAATAGGAATACTGTAATCCTTATCGGTATTTATAATAAGCTGTTCGTTTTTGATTTTGATATGAGCCGAGCTTGCTATCATCAGATTACGATAAGCCATATTCTCACCTCTTGCCAAAAGGCTGTCGCTTTTCTTTGCTTACTTTAGTATAATTGCCTAAAACATCTATCTGATATTTTTCTAAGCTTTGTAAAGTTTTTATGCCTAAACCTTTTACAATATATGAATTATCGTGAAGTATTATTCCTATGGCACCAGTAGTTATATTAGTTCCCTTATAATATACAAAGGCTTCTTTGCATGAGAACTCATCAGGTAAATTGCTATCAGCATTGACTTTAGAGAATTTAACTTGTTTTTTATGAGTAAACTTAATTAAATCATTAGGATATAATGAAAAAATAAAGTCTTTCTCGTTCATTTCCGGCCATTCAGCATAGCTTTTATACGCGATAATAGCTTTATTGGGCAAGTCTTTTTTTAAGGTATCGGCAACATAGATAGGTACTAAATAATAACCGTCGCCTGCAACTTTAAAAACATCAACTCTTACCATACTGTCGTTATCTGCTGCGCCGGTTTTTTGCTGAACAGGAACATTTAGAGTGGATTTTTCCATTACTTTAACTTTTTTAACCAAGGGGCCTTGTGTACCGTCTGCCTTTGGTTTGTAAAAAGGTTCGGCAAAGGCGTCTTTGCCTTTATTATTAAACTGCTGCAATCTTAATTTCAGCGCGTTATAAAGCAGAAGATCACTTTCCGGTGCATAATAATCAGCTATTTCACCGTTTTTATCAAGCTTTAAGCTAGTTAAATCTTTTTTGCTGACAACAATACCTTGGTCAAGATGGCGGGCGCTTTTAATGGTAGCTTTGTGGGCGGCTCCGGTTACCTTATGCCTTGGCATACGCGATACAAAAATAGGTTTAATAGTATTTAAATCCATTGTGCTGTAAAACAGTAGCTGCAGCTTTTGTAATGCTTGCTCAGGATTTTCTGCTAGTCTAGCCATAAGTTCCGGACGAAAATCTTCCCACGGATAGGGGAATTTGTTGATAATTTCTCCCGTTGCAGGGTTAGCTAAAATACTGTATTTATCTGTTTGCGTGTATTCCATTTCCCGATATGTTGAATAATTTGATAAATCCTTAATCATTTTATCGGTAGTGCAGGCTATTACTAATGCATCTACAGCATGGTGCTTATCGCCGTCAGCTCTAACTTTGTTGATGCCCCAGCGTTTTCTTAAATAAGAGGTGATTGCGCCGTTTACTGCCGTTACTTTTTTCTTGCGTCCGGTTTCAGAAGGCGCAAACAGCAAATAGTCGTTGATATAATTATAGAGGAAGCGGGAAATAGTTTTAGTATCCTGCAAATTACGCTCTTTAAATTTATTTAAATCTTCGTCCGTTATTTTAGCTTTTAAAAGATTAAGTCTTTTCTTATAATTTTTAATATTGTTTTGTACCCATACTGTAAAGCTGTCAGCAGCTTTTTGACCAAACTTTTTCTGTAAATATTGTAAAGGCAGTTGATTGCCTTTATCGCGGTTTTCGCTGGACAAAACTAAAACTTTATTTTTTAAGCTATCGTCAAAAGAAATGCTGTAAGGAACGATATGGTCTATATCCACATAGCCTGGTTCAAATATGCGAGCGACATTTATACTTTTTTGAGAATAGGGACTGATGCCATCCTGTTCTTTCCAAAGCTTTAATTTTAGAATATCCAGGCCGGTAGGATTGGTTTTATGATGTTCTGTTCTGATTTCTTCTTTAATACGCTCATTAGCCGCTTGATTGTCTTTCATGCTTTTAGTTAATTGTGTACGTTCGTCAAAGGCTTTAGACATTTCTCTGGCAAGTTCAATATTAACGAAAGAAGGACTATACCCCTGCTCTCTGATAATAGCGTTGATTACTTTAATTGTTTGCGCAATGGCTCTTCGGGCAACGGGACTAGTGATATTATCCATCTCATCTTTTTTAGCAGGAAGCAGAAAAGTTTTTTCCTGATTATCGTGAGCTTTGAAATTGTAACCGGCGGCAGCACATGCTTCGTTGTAAATCATGCCCTGCTCTAAAAAAGGCAGAATTTTTCGCAATGCTTTTAATGAGAGATGGCCAAATTTGGCTAAACAGGCAATAGGTAGTAGTGCTGCTATTTCTTCTTCACTAAGATTTAAAGCAGAAAAGGCTTCTTTCCTTTTAGCATCGCCTTTATAAGTAGACAAGATACGGCCAATTTCATCTAAGGTTGTTGTTTCTAACGCACTAATATGGTTTTTGCCTACATTTTCTAAAGCTTTTCTTATTTGGTGATAGGCAGGCAGAAAATTAAATTTTGTTTTATCTTCTACTGTTTTAATATCGTTTTTATCATAGATAAGACCGTTAAAAAGTATTTTATCGCTTAAACCTAATTCTTTACGAATATGTGTAAACTTTAAATCAGCTTTACTATAAGCAAGCGCAATAACCTTTTGACGCTGTGCGTCATTTAGTGGTACAGTAGCACCATTTTCCATTAAACGTAAATGATTTATTTTTTGCAGAAGATTAAAACGCTCAAAGGAATAACAAGCTTTTGCCGCACGTTTCTCAGACGGTTCAAAAGTACATTGACCAATCATATTTTCAATTTGATTACCGGCATAGGGACTCGGTTCGCCGGGACCTTCATCAAATTGTCTTTGGCTTAAGAGTATTGCTAAATACTGCTTTTGAAAATCTTCGTTTAAACGTTTATTGCCTAATAAACGTTGCTGAGAAATGATTAAATTTGCTTCACTGGCAACCATATCTCTATGTACAGTGGTTAAGTATTGACCGCCTTTATTGCGTTTGCATTGGGCAAATAGCTCGTCTTTTAAAAACATTTCGCCGACGGTTCTGTAACTATTTTCCTGCATACGTTTTTGGTTTTCGCTTACAGCCTTTAATAATTCGCCTGCTTCTTTGTCTGCAGCATCAGCTTTGCGGTTAGATTTAAAACCTCTACGCTGCGCCAAATGCAGAAGAATACGTGCAATTTCCCAATTATTTACGGTATGGTCAAGTGCCTTTACACGCAGAGCGTACACATCAGTAAGCTCGCCCTCGTATAAATGCAGTAATTCTTCTTTTGTTAAAAGTTTTGCTTGAATAAGCAGTTCTTTGATTCTTTCTATGCGGTGTTTATGTCGGCGCAAACGACGGCGAACACTGCGTGCTTCTCTACGTGGTAATGCTAGAGAAGCTCCGTCTTTAGGATTTTCTGCTACATCAAAAATACGGGAGCCCATTCTGATAATGCCCCATGGATTTTCTTCATGGTCAAGCGCTACTACCGCGTAGCCAACAGAGGCAATACCGATATCTAAGCCAATAGCGTATTTCATAAAATTCATCCTTTCCCTAAAAAAAGATAACGCTCTGTCAAAAGCGACAGAGCGTTAGAGCTTTTCGGTGTACTACCTTATCATAGTAACCCGATAATCCTTGGTATGGTATAAAGGATTACCTATAGTATAACATTTTAGTCGCTTGTTGTAAATGGTACAACTAAATTACTTTTATAATATTCGTTATGAAAGTAATTTTATCCTGCTAAAATAGAGTTAATGTAATTATATTTTTACTTCGAAAGTTTTTTCAATGGTATACTACTATAAATTATAGGTTTATACATTTTCTTACAGTTATAACTATCGCTCATGAAAACGAATAACCAACTATCTCTTTGCTGCTATTTCTGTGGGTAATTTCACTAAAAATCTACTACAAACACAACCTTTTGTGATATAATTAAGCTAACATAAGGAGATATATATGGAAACAAACCTTGCTCAAACGCTGGAAACAGCAGAAAAAAGTGCGTTGTACGATAACGCTGCCAAACGAATACTTGCCCACAAAGCTATTGTTGCACGAATCCTTAAGCAGTGTGTAGAAGAATTCAAAAACTTAGACCTTGAATATATTGAAAAAAACTGCCTTAATGATGACATTGATATAGCTACTAAAGCAGTCCATCAAGACCATGCTGATAGAGTAACACAATTAAACAGCGAATCAGGAAGCATTAAAGAGCAGACCATTTACTACGATATAAAAATTAAAGCGCATATTCCTCAAGATAAACCTATAACCCTGATAATCAACTTTGAAATCCAAAAAAGCGACAATCCGGGTTATGCTTTAGTAACAAGAGGTCTCTACTACTGCGCAAGAATGATTTCCGAGCAGTACGGAACTATTTTTACTAACAGCAACTATCAAGATATCAATAAAGTCTACTCTATTTGGATATGCCCTAAACCGGCACGCAAACGTGAAAATAACATCCAAGAATATGAAATCAAAGAACATAATATTCTCGGCTACCAAAAAGCAGATAAAGAGCAATATGATCTGCTTAGAGTTATTATCCTTTATCTGACCAATGAAACCAGCGAAAAAGAGGTTATCAACCTCCTAAATACTCTCTTTTCTGAAGAACCATCTGAAATAAAAAAAGAAAAACTCAGTAAAGATTTCAATATTAAAATTGATGAACAGCTTGACAAGGAGGTATCTAATATGTGTAACTTAAGCGAAATGTTAATCGAAAAAGGAATCGAAAAAGGAATCGAAAAAGGGGAAGCAACAAAAGCAAGACAAATTTTATTAGTTATGCAGGCCAACGGACTTACATACGAAGAAATGAATAAATTTACTAACATACCTATTGAAGAAATCAAAGAACTACTCACTCCGGTAGCGGTATAAATTCATATTTTCACTACCTTTTTTTCACAGCCGTGCTTTTACAGCACGGCCTTTTTGTTATGCTTTTTACATTTTCCTCTTATGCAGCAATCTATGAATATAATCCATATCCGGTTTTTTGCCGGCCAGCAGGCAATGAATATATTCTTTGGCAATTTCGTCGGCGCTGGTGCTATAGGCTTGCTTTAACGCTGCTTTAATGGCCGGCGTAAGCGCTTCCTTGTCCCAGCCTCCCAGCTGCTCGCAGACCATGATGCGCACATCCTCATAAATTGAGGTAAGCGCTGCGCAGAAAATAGCTTCACCCTCTCCTTGAGGAAGGTTTAAATAATTGAGCGCCGTCAGCAGGGCTTCCTTATTGGCGGCATAGAGGGGCATGATCTTGGTAAGCTGTTTTAAAGCAGCTGCATGCTGTTCGTCGTCGCAAAAGATAAAAAGATAAGGCAGCAGCTTGTATTCTTCGGGACGGCGCAGCCATAAATCGTAAACCTTCTGCCACAAATCGATTTCCATTTCAAAGGCTAAATCTATCAGCGGATAGTTTATCTGCTCGTCTTTGACTAGATGTTTTTCTAAAACAGCGTGCCAATCCGTCACATATAACTGCGCGTCGCAGGCGGCGATAAGTTCCTGCAGCTGGTTGGGCATCAGCAGATAAAAGCTGTGCTTTTCCAGCAGTCTGCGCATGGCGGTTGCCAGGGCGCTGATATCCAACAGGTCTGCTGTGGCAAGAGGCAGATATTCAGCATGGCGCAGCAGGTTTTTCAGCATATCATAAATGTTGATTTCCGACAGATTGTAATGCTCCCGAATATCGCTAGGCTTAGAATGCAAAAGCAAAATAAGCAAGCTGCCAATAATTTGGAGTGCGTTTTGATAGCAGGTTAAATCGATAACCGTCTGTTGTAAAAATTTGTCCAGACGGGTAACCTGAATAAGCTTAACCGAAATCGGCAGATAATCTGTGATAACATCGTTAATGCTTTTCAGCAGCCACAGTCGGTGGTCATCGTCAGGGCATTGGCAGTCGATGATGGCAAAAATTTTTCCCCAGCCCTTAGTGCAGCCTAAAAGCTCCCAAACGGCTTTTTGGTTGCTATAGTTGGTAAGATGACAGGCATAAAAAAAGCTAAAGGTGAATTCTTCGCAGTGAGCGGCAGTCAAAATGTCGCGCCACAGCTCCGGGTCATAGTCGTGAATTTTTTGCATACCATAGATGCCGAAAAGCAGCATAGCAAATTTCAGCGGCTCGCGGTGCAGGCTGTTATAGAAAAAGTGGCGTGCCAAATCAAAGCAGCTGCCGTTCATTTCGTCTTGGTCAAAGCCGGAAACAAAAAAATCGCAGTATTCTGCCATGGACATATCGTTAAGATTATTATAAAGAGCCTGGCGGCGCACCTGAATAGGCTCGGTTAAATAGGCGCGCAGCAGCCTGAGCAGCTTGCTGCCATCCTCTATGTTATCGCTTTTTTCGGCGGTATAATAATAGGCGTCGGCGTTACCGTGCTGCCAGATGCGGCCATAGGGATTTTCGTCAGGCAGCGTTGGTGCGGTAAAAAAGCCGTTTTCGTCAAGATGAGATTGGATAAAGTGAAAAATAGATTCTTTCATAAATGAGGATACCTTTATTTGTTTGATTGTAACAGCGGTAACTTTACAAGCTGCAATCTTTATTATATTATGTGTTATACCGCCGCATTATAGCATAGAAATACAAAAATTACAACGCTGTTTAGAGATTAAAATTTTTTTGCTGCCAATAAAACGCATTTTTTCGAATCAAAAAGCGATACCCGGTTATGTAAGCCAGGTATCGCTAATTTTTTGTGATAAGTATTTTACATTCTGGTGGTAATTTCCAGCAGGCAGTCGCCGCTTTCTACACGTTCGCCGGCAGCTACGTGGATAGCGCTGATAATGCCGCTGATGGGTGCGGAAAGAGTGGTTTCCATTTTCATGGCTTCGGTGATGATTAAGGGAGTGCCTTTAGTAACGGCTTGACCCTTTTCTACCAAAACTTTTACAACGGAGCCTGACAGAGAAGCGCCGATTTCGCCCATATTGGTTTTATCTGCCTTTTTGCGGGCAACCTCGGTAGCTTTGGCGTTGCGGTCCTTGATTTCGATTTCGCGTGGCAGGCCGTTAAATTCAAAGGTAACGGTGCGTATACCGGCAGCGTTGGCTTCGGAAATATGGTCTAGCTTAATCACGAGCACCTTGCCCTGTTCTATTTCTACTTTAATTGTTTCGCCGGGAGTCATACCGAAGAAGAAAGTAGGCGTATCTAGTACGGAAACGTCGCCGAAGGTGTTGTAGCGGTCTACCCAGTCGGTGAAAACTTTGGGGTATAAGCAGTAGGAGCTTACAGCTTCGTCGGTAACGGGCGCGCCGATTTCCTGTAATTTGCTACGGATTTCTGCAAAATCAACAGGCGGCAGAACAGCGCCGGGACGCACGGTAATAGGCTTGCGGCCTTTGAGCACTATTCTTTGCAGCTTTTCGGGGAAGCCTTGGTAGGGAACGCCAATGCGGCCTTCAAAGAATTCTACTACGGAAGCGGGGAAGTCCAGCACTTCGCCTTTAGCGTAAACGTCTTCTTCGCTTAAATCGTTCTGTACCATGAACAGAGCCATATCGCCGACGATTTTGGAGGAAGGAGTAACCTTGATTAGGTCGCCAAACATCATGGAAACGCGGTGGTACATATCTTTAATTTCTTCCCAGCGGTTCATCAGACCAAGCGCCTGCGCCTGCTGTTTAAGATTGGTGTATTGACCGCCGGGCATTTCGTGTACATAAACCTCCGGGTTGGGGAAGTTTTCGGTTCTGTCGGCAGCCTTATAATAGGGACGCACGGTTTCCCAATAGCGGGACAGCTCGTTGAGCGCGTCCGGATTCAAACGCGGTTGGCGCGGATGTCCGCTTAGGGCGTAATACAGGCTGGAGACGGAAGGCTGAGAGGTGCCGCAGCTCATGGCGCTCATAGCCGTATCGACAATATCAACGCCTGCGTCAATAGCGCGGGCATAGGTATAAATAGCGTTGCCGCTGCCCTCGTGGGTGTGCAGGTGAATAGGCACGCTTACGCGGGATTTTAAGCTGCTTACTAAGCGGTAAGCTGCTTCAGGCTTTAAAAGTCCGGCCATATCCTTAATAGCAATAATATTAGCGCCGGCCTTTTCCAGCTCTTTGGCCATGTTGATATAGTATTGCAAATCATATTTATCGCGGCGGGAATCCAAAATATCGCCGGTATAGCACAGCGACGCTTCGGCAACCTTGCCGCATTCGCGCACGGTGTCAATAGAAAGACGCATATTATCCAAACCGTTAAGGCTGTCAAAAATACGGAATACATCAATACCGTTTTTAGCAGCCAGCCGGATAAACTGTTTTACTACGTTGTCGGGATAGCTGGTATAGCCTACGGCGTTAGCGCCGCGCAGCAGCATTTGGAAAAGAATATTAGGAGCAGCCTGGCGGAACTGCGCCAAACGCTGCCAGGGACTTTCGTCCAAGAAGCGATAGGCTACGTCAAAGGTAGCGCCGCCCCAGCATTCAAAGGAGAACAGTCCGGGAAGCTTGCCTGCGGTGTCGCGCATTACGCGCAGCATATCGGCAGTGCGCAGACGGGTAGCAAACAGGGATTGATGAGCATCGCGGAAGGTAGTGTCGGTAACAAGAACCTCCTGCTGCGCCATAACCCATTCGGACAAGCCTTCGGGACCTTGGGTATCAAGAACGTGTTTTGCGCCCAGCGCCAAAATGCCGTTATAGGGCTGGGGCATATTCAGGGGCACAAAATCGGGTTTAGGCTGTACGCCTACATTGGAATAGCCGTTGACGGTAATATCGGCAATGTAGTGGAGCAGCTTGTTGCCGCGGTCCAAGGTTTTGGGGAAAACGAACAGCTCGGGAGTTTCGTCAACAAAATCCGTGGTATAGTCGCCCTTAACGAAATGCGGATTTTGCAGCACATTCTCTAAAAACTGAATATTGGTTTTTACGCCGCGGATACGGAATTCTTTTAAGCAGCGCAGCATTTTGGTAATTGCGATTTGGTGGGTAAGCCCCCAGGTGGTAGCCTTAACCAGCAAAGAATCATAATAAGGCGTAATAACGGAGCCGGTAAAAGCGTTGCCGCCGTCTAAGCGGATGCCCATACCGCCGCCGCTGCGGTAGGTAATAAGCTTGCCGGTATCTGGCATGAAGTTGTTGGAGGGGTCTTCGGTGGTAATACGGCACTGAATAGCGTGACCGTGCGGAATCAGTTCGTTCTGTTTGGGCAGAGCAATTTCGGCATCATGGAGGCTGTAGCCTTCGGCAATTTTAATCTGCGTCTGCACAATATCAATGCCGGTAATTTGCTCGGTAACGGTGTGCTCTACCTGAATACGGGGATTAACCTCGATAAAGTAGAATTTGCCGTCGGGAGTAGCTAAAAATTCTACGGTACCGGCGCTGATGTAGTCAACGTTTTTCATGAGCTTTACGGCCGCGTCGCAGATAGCCTGGCGCTGATCCATAGGCAGAGAAAAGGCGGGAGCGATTTCTACCAGCTTTTGGTGACGGCGCTGCACGGAGCAGTCGCGTTCAAACAGGTGCATTAAATTTCCGTGGGTATCGCCGATAATCTGCACCTCAATATGCTTAGGATTCTGCAAATATTTTTCTAAGTAAATATCGTCGTTGCCAAAAGCCTTTTTAGCCTCGCTCTTAGCAAGGTCGTAGGCGGTAACCGCTTCCTCGGCAGATTTTACGACGCGCATACCGCGGCCGCCGCCGCCGTTGACAGCCTTAATGATAATGGGATAGCCGTATTCTTCACCAAAATCCAGCACTTCCTGTAAGCTGCCTACGGTGCCGTTGCTGCCGGGAATCATAGGAATATGCGCCAGCTCTGCCTGCTTGCGGGCGTTGAGCTTGTCGCCGAACATTACTAAATGCTCTAAACGGGGACCGATGAAGATTAGGCCCTCTTCAGCGCAGCGGCGGGCAAGATTGCTGTTTTCGGATAAAAAGCCGTAGCCGGGATGGATGGCGTCAACGTCATGCTCCTTAGCTACGCGCAGAATATCTTCAATATCCAAATAAGCATCGGTGGGGCTTTTGCCCCAGCCTACCTGGTAAGCCTCGTCGGCCTTGTTTCGATGTAGGGAAAGAGTATCTTCTTTAGAATATATAGCAACAGTACGAATGCCTAATTCATTGCAGGCGCGAAAAACACGAATGGCAATTTCGCCGCGGTTAGCAACTAAAACTGTATTGATTTTAGACATAGTGAAACCTCCTTTATATCACATGCTAATTGTATATAAAAGGAACGTGCTTTTCAAGGTATAGTCCAAATGTATACAGGTATTCTTACGGGATACATTGTCAATTAGTTTGCAAACATTTCATTTGTATATTTATGTTGATAATAGTACAATGATAGTAACGAAATATCAAAAAGGAGTTGACAAAATGAACAGTGACAATAATAAAAAGAAGCCGTTACTTTATTACTATGTAATGGCTCTCTTGATTATTTTGCTTATTAATACCGTTATTGTACCAACCTTTTTTAGTCCTAAGGTTAACGATGTGCCCTATAATACCTTTATGCAGATGGCGGATGAGGGCAAGCTGTCCAAGGTGGAAATTACCGATAAGCGCATAGCTGCTTTTGGTAAAGACAGCAACGAAAAGGAAATTTATGTTACGGGCCGCGTAGAAGACCCACAGCTTGTTGACCGCTTGATTAAAAGCAAGGTAGAGTTTTCTCAGGTTGTGCCTAAGGAGCAAAATCCCATTGTCAGCTTTTTTACGAACTGGATTCTGCCCATTTTAATCTTTTTTGCTTTAGGTCAGTTGTTCATGTACTTTATGGGGAAACGTATGGGCGGCAACGCCATGACCTTTGGCAAGAGCAATGCTAAGGTATATGTAGAAGCCCAAACGGGCAAAAGCTTTGCCGATGTTGCCGGGCAGGACGAGGCCAAGGAAGCGTTGATGGAACTGGTGGACTTTTTGCATAATCCCGGCAAGTATAAGGAAATCGGTGCCAACATGCCTAAGGGCGCGCTGCTGGTAGGCCCTCCGGGTACGGGTAAAACCTTGTTGGCGAAGGCTGTGGCCGGTGAAGCTAAGGTGCCGTTTTTCTCCATCAGCGGCAGTGAATTTGTGGAAATGTTTGTCGGCATGGGCGCTGCCCGTGTCCGCGATTTGTTCAAGCAGGCGCAGGAAAAAGCTCCCTGCATAGTTTTTATCGACGAAATCGACGCTATCGGCAAACGCCGCGACAGCGGTCAATTTGGCGGCAATGATGAACGGGAGCAGACCCTGAATCAGCTGTTAAGCGAAATGGACGGTTTTGACGGCAGCAAGGGCGTAGTAATTTTGGCGGCTACCAACCGTCCCGAATCCTTAGATAAAGCGCTGCTGCGTCCTGGACGTTTTGACAGGCGTATTCCCGTAGAGCTGCCCGACCTGCACGGACGTGAAGCGATTTTGAAGGTACATGCCCGCGACGTAAAAATGGCGGATAATATTGACTTTCTTTCCTTGGCCCGGACAACTGCCGGAGCCAGCGGCGCCGAATTGGCGAACATTATCAACGAGGGTGCGCTGCGCGCAGTAAAAATGCACCGCGAAGTAGTTGAGCAGGCCGATTTGGAGGAATCTATTGAGGTAGTTATTGCAGGCTACCAGCGTAAGGGCGCCGTTATCAGTCCCGAAGAAAAGAAGGTTATCGCTTATCACGAAATTGGTCACGCTCTGGTTGCAGCTATGCAGAAAAACAGCGCGCCCGTACACAAAATTACTATCATTCCCCGTACTAACGGCGCTCTGGGGTATACCATGCAGATTAACGATAACGACTCTGTTCTTATGAAAAAAGAGGAACTGTTCAATAAGATTGTTACCATTACCGGCGGACGCAGCGCCGAAGAAATTGTTTTTGGCAGCATCACCAGCGGCGCGGCTAACGATATTGAGCAGGCTACCAAAATTGCCCGCAGTATGGTAACCCGCTTAGGTATGACCGAGGAGTTTGACATGATGGCCACGGAAGTTGTCACTAACCAATATTTAGGCGGCGATGCTTCTCTGGCATGCAGTCAGGAAACGGCAGGACGTATTGATGCGAAGGTGCTTGCCATTATTAAAGATGCTCACGTACAAGCGCGCGAAATACTGGAAGCTAACCGCGACAAGCTGGATGTACTGGCTAATTTCCTTTTAGAAAAAGAAACCATTACCGGTGATGAGTTTATGGCGCTGCTGCGGCAGGAGGAGCAGGTAGCAGCTGCTCAGGAAAGCGTTGAAGCTGCCAACTAAACTTGGCCGCGGCAAAAACAGAAAAATTTCACATAAAAACACAAATTAGCTCTTGCTAACCAAAACGATACGTGCTATAATAAGCATGTAGTTAACAAGTGCTAACCAACAAACGAACCTTTCTGATTTTGCAGCCTTGACCATATTCCCCTCCAAAGGTTGGAACCTTGGAAACTATAACCACATTTGGGGCGCTTTGTCAAAAGCGCCCTTTTCTTTTCAACTAAAAAAGTCTGCACTGTAACGGTGCAGACTTCAGACTGTCGAAAAAGGTCGCCGAGAGGCGGCCTTTTTTGATATAATTAAATAGGGTGATAAAAATGTTGGTAAAAGAACAAAATGAGCGTAATATCCTTGAATTTGTTAACATGGAAGATCTAATTCCTGCTAATCATGTTTTGAGAAAAATAGATGCGGCTATAGACTTCACTAGAATTTATGATTTCGTAGAGGATTTGTATTGTGAGGACAATGGCAGACCAAGTATTGATCCTGTAGTCCTTTTCAAAATAGTTCTTTTACAACATATTTTTGCTATTCCTTCCCTTCGCAGGACTCTTGACGAAGTAAACCTAAATGTAGCTTACAGATGGTTCATTGGCTATTCTCTGAATAAAAATGTGCCTCACTTCTCCACCGTTAGCTATAACTTCAAACATCGCTTTACAGAGGATACTGTAGAGAAAATTTTCCATTGGATTTTAGATGAGGCTGCTAATGCCGGATTTATTGATTGCAATGCTGTTTTTGTAGATGGAACTCACATTAAGGCTAATGCTAATCTAAAAAGACAGTGCAAAAAGGTTGTTCCTGTGGCTGCAAAACGCTATGCAAAAGAGCTGGCACAGGAAGTGAATCAGGATAGAGAAGAACATGGCAAAAAGCCATTTAAAGATGACGACGACCAACCACCTAAAACCAGGGAAACTATTCAGTCAACAACTGACCCTGAAAGTGGTGTTTTTCACAAAGGCGAACACAGATAACGCTAAATTTGAAAAGACAGTGACCAAGCATATCTGGAGCGACTATATTGAATTAGCTGAAGATGCAAGGCATACAAAGAGGTACGCAGAACTGTATAGGATACGCAAAGAGAAAATAGAAAGGGTATTTGCAGATGCCAAGGAAAAATATGGCATGAGATATACTCTATACAGAGGCTTATCCCAAGTAACAAAATGGGTTAAGCTTAAATTTGCTGCCATGAATTTGAAAAAATTAGCAACATGGAAATGGCGTAAAACAGAAAAAGGTTCAGGCGGCCTTTTTTCATACCATTTTATGCCTATATTTTGCTTGAATAGATATGCTGTTACAGAATACAGCTTCTAAATAAATTAACCCATGCTTTCCTAACAAAGAGAGAAACATGGGTTTTTTTACAGTCTGAAGTCTGCACTGTAACGGTGCAGACTTTTTTGCTGTTCGTTTTTAAATTATTCTGCCGCCGCCGACTACTACGTCGCCGTCATACATAACTACAGCTTGACCGCGCGTGATGGCTCGTTGCGGTTCATCAAATTCTATATGCAAAGTGTTGGCGTCGGGCTGCGTAACTGTTGCCCACTGTTCCTGATGGTGGTAGCGGATACGCGCTTTCACTCTGCGCGCTTTCTCGATGCGTTCGCAGTCAATGAGATTGATATCCGTAGCGGTTACGCTGGTGGAAAAAAGCTCTTCATTGGTCGAAAGAATGACTTGATTTTTAGCAGTGTCAATCTGCTGTACATACATGGGCTGCGGCAGCGCCAACCCCAACCCTTTGCGCTGACCTATGGTATAGTGAATAATACCCTTGTGACGGCCAAGAATATTGCCTTGAGTATCGACAAAATTTCCCGGCGGGAATTTGCGGCCTAAACGCTGCTCAATAAAATCTGCGTAGGTAGTACCCTCGCGGATAAAGCAGATATCCTGGCTGTCGTGCTTATGCGCAGTAACAAAGCCGTGTTTTTCGGCGATTGCGCGCACTTGTGGCTTGGATAGTTCGCCTAAAGGAAATTTAGCGTGGGCAAGCTGCTCCTGATTTAAACTGTACAGTACATAGCTTTGATCTTTATCAGAATTTACTGCTTTGAGCAAAAGATAACGGTCTTTTGCTGCATCATATTTAACGCGGGCGTAATGGCCTGTAACTACAAAATTACAGCCGATTTCCTGCGCTTTGGCAAACAGTTCGCCAAACTTTAAATAGCGGTTACAGTCAATGCAGGGATTAGGAGTCATGCCGTTTACGTAAGCGTTGATAAAACGGTCGATAACCTCTGTGCGGAAGCGTGCGCCGTAATTAAGGGTAAAATGCTCCATGCCCATGCTTTCGCAGACCTTTTTAGCATCAAGAATATCGTCCAGACTGCAGCATTTGCTGTCCATAACAGACAGCCCGATATCCTCGTTTTCAAAAAGCTTCATAGTGACGCCAACGCAGTCGCAGCCTTGCTTCTGCATGAGGAGCGCCGCTACGCTGGAATCGACGCCGCCGCTCATGGCGATTAGGGCTTTGTTGTTCATAATCTTATATCTCCTTTGTATGACAGTCCATAAGGAATCATCTTCTTTGCAATGGCTCCTAGGAATGTTTTCTAATTTTTAAACTGTCTATAATTTTGTTTTCTTTATTACGTCGCCTCTGTCAACGGCAATTTCGTAGCCTGCCTGCTGTACCTCTGCTTGTAACAGAGCAAGATTTTGGGCGGCTTCCGTACCGGTGCAGGCTTTGTTTTCGTACAGCGAGTACAGCTTACGCACACCGGCAGGCGAAAGATTGGGCATTACTACGTTGCCGCCTGCCTTAAGACCGAGTTTGCGTCCTTGCGGCGTAATGGTCGCCAGCGCCGTAGTAGAAGGCAGCAAAGCATAGGGGAACATAAGACGCAGCATAGCCAAAAGACGCAGCGTTTGCTCTGCTGTGCCGCTTGCTTCGTGGGCAAACGGTGTCTGCGCATGGGTAATGTAGGGGCCTATACCAATCATATCAGGCTGTAAAGCCTGCAAAAAACGCAGGTCGGCTAAAAGATTTTCTGGCGTTTGATAAGGAGAGCCGACCATAAAGCCGCTGCCTACCTGGTAGCCTATAGCCTTTAAATCATAAAGACAGCGCTTGCGGTTCGCTAAGTTCATGCTGGCAGGATGAAGCTTGGCGTAATGTTCTGCGTTCGCAGTTTCGTGGCGCAAAAGATAGCGGTTGGCGCCTGCGTCAAAATAGGCCTGATAGCTGGCTCGTTTCTTTTCTCCGATAGATAAGGTAATGGCGCAGTCCGGGTAGAGCGTGCGGATGGCGGCGATAATTTCACAGATGCGTGCGTCGGTAAAATATGGGTCTTCACCGCCTTGTAAAACAAAGGTACGAAAGCCCAAAGCATAGCCTTCGCGGCAGCAGGCAAGAATATCCTCTTTAGTTAAACGGTAGCGGCAGGCACAGCTGTTGCCTGCGCGAATACCGCAGTAAAAGCAGTTGTTTTTACAGTAATTGGTAAATTCAATCAAGCCGCGGATATAAACCTTATTGCCGTAATATTGGCGGCGCACTTTATCTGCGGCGGCAGCTAAAAGCAAATTGGTTTCCGGCTCGGCGCTGGTTAGCAGCCGTAACAGCTCTGCGTCCGGCAGATTGTGCTGTGCAGATAATTTGTTGATAAGGTCTTGCGTGCTGCTCATACTCTTGCTCCTGCTTTAAATCCTAGTGTTTTAATATGCTTACTATAATATCGGAAATGATGATAACTGTCAAGGGCGGGGGAATGTTTTTGCAATATGTTGCCAAAGCACTTTATTTTTGTCTGACTTGTTTGTTATAGTAGAATATAGCTACGAATTTGTTTAATTTTATTAAGGTTCTAACGCTAAGAATGTTGTAACAATAGATACGATATAAAGTGAAAAAGCATATCTCAAGTTAAGATTTTAGAAAAATATAGACATATATAATATATAATGTATAATATTATGTAAAGAAATTGTGAAAAGAGGTGTCTTAATTGAAAACAAATCTGCAAAAAGGTATTTTTACCGTGGCTGTTGGCGTTGCTTTGTGGTTCCTTCCCGTTCCTGAAGGCTTAAAGCCCCAGGCAATGCACATGTTTGCTATTTTCGTAGCAACTATCGTGGGCTTTATTCTGCATCCGCTGCCTATTGGCGCGATTGCGCTGATTTCTGTCGGCTTATCCGGCTTTTTAAAGGTTATTAAGCCGGCGGAGGCATTGAGCGGCTTTGGCAACGCAACTATTTGGTTGATTGTCAGCGCCTTTCTGTTTGCTCTTGGCTTTATTAAATCAGGTTTGGGCAAACGTATTGCTTATAAAATTATGGCGGCTATTGGCAGCAGCTCTTTAAAGCTTGGCTATACTATGGCTATCACCGATTTGATTATTTCGCCTGCTACTCCGTCTAATACTGCCCGCGGTGGCGGTATTCTGTTCCCGATAGTGCGCAGTTTGTGTGCTGCTTTTGAGTCCGAGCCTGATGAGAAAAGCAGAAAACGTATTGGTTCGTATTTAATGAAATCGACTTTCCAGGCTGACTGTATTACTTCCTCTATGTTTATTACCTCTGTGGCGCCTAACTCTCTGTGTGTTGCTTTGGCAGCGCAATCCATAGGCGTACAGCTGTCCTGGGGCGGCTGGGCTTTGGCCTGCATCGTTCCCGGCCTGCTGGCTTTGGTTATATGTCCTTATCTTGTGTATAAACTGTTTCCTCCTGATTTAAAAGAAACTCCGGAGGCTCCGGAAATTGCCCGCAAGGAGCTGGCTGCAATGGGTCCGATGAGCGGAGATGAAAAGACCGTTTTAGGCGTTTTCATTTTAGCGCTTGCTTTATGGGCAACCTCCTCTCTGACCGGCTTTAACGCTACCATGATTGCTTTGGTCTGCATCGGCATTATGCTGGCGCGTCACGCTATTGAGTGGGAAGACGTTATCAAGGAAAAGGGCGCCTGGGATACCTTGGTATGGATGGGCGGCCTGATGAGCTTGGCAACCGCTTTGAATAAGTCCGGCTTTATTAAGTGGTTTGCGAAAATTGTTGCAGCCAATATGGGTGGTATCACCGGTATTACTGCTTTGATTATTCTCTGCCTTATTTACATGTATGCTCACTATGGCTTTGCTAGCCTGTCTGCTCATGTTTCGGCTATGTTCGCCGCTTTTGCCGCAGTAGCGGTAGCAGCAGGTGCTCCAGCCGGTCTCACTGCTATGGCCTTGGCAAGCTTAACCGGTATTATGGGCGGCTTGACTCACTATGCAACGGGCCCTGCTCCCATTTATTTTGGTGCCGGCTATTTAACTCAGGCAGAATGGTGGAAGATTGGCTTTATCTGCTCTATCGTCAACGTAATCTGCTTCCTGGGGGTTGGAACTCTGTGGTGGAAGATTATCGGCCTGTGGTAATAAAGCCGATAAGGTCTCATCTGCTTCGTCTCGCCTCCTAAGAGTATTTTCGATACGCCGTCGTCGGCGTTTCTCGTATTCTGAAGCTTTCTTGACTTCATTATGTTAGAGGTGAAAAAAATCCCTGCTACTTTAAAGTAGCAGGGATAATTTTTATAGCTGAAAAATTTGGATTGAATAGCAACTATCTTACAGCTTTTCTACTAATGCCATACCGGCTTCTAAAGCTTTGGTGTTGGCTTCTTCCGTTCCTTTAGGAACACGGTTTAAAACAGCCTTTAAAATAGCTTCTTTAGATACGCATTGGGTAAGAGCTACTACCGCGCCCAAGGCAACGATGTTAGCGAACAAGGTCTTGCCGCAGGTTTCGTTGGCAGTGTGGGTGATGGGCAGGTCAACACGTTTGCCGTAATTGCCGGGAACCTGGTCGACAAACAGAGTATCGGTAATTACAGTAGTGTGCTTGTCGCAGTCGGCAGTATATTTATTGGCAGCTTCCTGGCTCATAACCAGCAGATAATCAGGGTCGATTACGCGGCTGAAATAAATAGGCTCGTCAGAAATAATAGCTTCGGCCTTAGAGGAGCCGCCGCGGGCTTCCGGGCCATAGGATTGGGATTGAACAGCCAGCTTGTCATCTAAGAGGGCAGCTTCAGCTAAAATGATACCGGCAGTGATTAAGCCCTGACCGCCGGTGCCGGAAAAACGAAAGCTTTGTCTCATGATTATTTACCCTCCTGTGCGCGTTTAATTAGCTCGTCATAGGCTGCGGTATATTCCTGCACGTCGTTGTTTTCATAAAGAACGCCGATGGGGAATTTACCGGCAGCAAGAGCTTCTGCTTTTTTATCTTCGTCCATGCGGTCCCAAACGGCTTTGAGTACGCCGTGGTCGCGCTGCCACATCATCATTTGCGCCGGTCCGCCCATTTTGTTTTGACGGCCGAAGGAAATGGGGCAGGCGCTGACAACTTCGATAATGGAGAAGCCTTTGTGAGCAATGCCTTTAGCGATTACATCAACTAATTGCGGTACATGGTAGGTAGTGCCGCGGGCTACATAGGTTGCACCGGCAGCCTGCGCTAAAGCCAGCAGATTGAAGCTGGGCTCGATGGTGGCATAGGGAGCGGTAGTTGCCTTAGAGCCTTTCGGGGTCATGGGGGAATACTGACCGCCGGTCATACCGTAAATGCTGTTATTATAAACAACCAAGGTTAAATCAATATTACGGCGAGCAGCGTGAATTAAATGGTTGCCGCCGATAGCGGTGCAGTCGCCGTCACCGCTGCAAACGATTACGTTCAGTTTGGGGTTGCCCATTTTTACGCCGGTAGCGATAGGCAGGGCGCGGCCGTGCAGGGTATTGGCGGTATTAAAATCCAAATAGCCGGAACTGCGGCTGGAGCAGCCGATACCGCTGATAACGGCTACGTCATCTTTGGCCAGACCCTGCTTGTCGATAGCCTTGACAATAGCGCCGGTAATAATACCGTTGCCGCAGCCGGGGCACCAGATGTGAGGCAGACGGCCCGGACGGAAATATTTAGCAATTAAGTCTTCCATTACGCTCATTCTATTATTCTCCTCTCATCCGATTAGGCCATAGCCTTTTTGATTTCAGCCAAAAGCTCGGCCGGAGTAGCAGATTCGTTGTCGTATTTAGCAAACAGGCTTACGGGAACCTTGCCTGCTACGGCACGTTCAACCTCCAAAACGTATTGGCCGCAGTTCAGCTCGTGTACCAAAATGCCTTTTACTTTGCCTGCAACCTCTTTGATTTGTTTTTCAGCGAAAGGCCAAATGGTAATGGGACGCATGAAGCCAACCTTGAGGCCTTCTGCGCGAGCCATGTCAATGGCTTCGTATGCGGTACGGGCAGCGCCGCCAAAAGCGATAACGGCAAATTCAGCGTCTTCCATTTTATAGTTTTCAACTTGGACAATGTCGTCAAGATTGTCGGTAATCTTTGTGCGCAGGCGATCCTGAGATTCTTTGGTTGCAGCGCCTGTGCCTTTGGGGAAGCCGGTTTCGTCATGTACCAAGCCGGTTACGTGCCAGCGATAACCGCTGCCAAAGGGAGCCATAGCGGGAACCTTGGAGCCGTCTTCGCAGCCGTAGGCCAAATAATCTTCGGGAGCGCAGGTAGGCTGCTTGCGTTCTGCCTGCGGAATTTCGTCGTAGTTGTCGGGCAGCTCAATTTTTTCGCGCATGTGGCCGATAACCTCGTCCATCAGCAAAATTACCGGGCAGCGGTATTTTTCAGACAGAGCAACGGCACGCAGGGTTAAATCAAAGCATTCGGGAACGCTGGAGGGAGAAACGGTAATCAGCCAGTGGTCGCCGTGGGTGCCCCAGCGCGCCTGCATAACCTCGCCTTGCGCAGGAGAGGTAGGCTGGCCGGTTGCCGGACCCACACGCTGTACGTTTACAATAACGCAGGGAATTTCGGCAATGCAGGCTAAGCCAAGCATTTCCTGTTTCAAAGAGAAACCCGGGCCGCTGGTGGCGGTCATAGCTTTTTTACCGGCCATAGAGGCGCCGATAACGGTACCTAAGCCGGCGATTTCGTCTTCGGTCTGCATAAATTTGCCGCCTACCTGGGGCAGACGCAGCGCTAATTGTTCAGCAATTTCGGTGGAAGGGGTGATAGGATAACCGCCGTAAAATTTTACACCGGCAGCAATCGCACCCTCAACAACTGCTTGGTTACCTTGTAACAGCAGGATTCTTGACATGGGTAATTCACTCCTTTTTATTTATCTAACAGAATAGCATAATCCGGACAGCGCATTTCGCATTGTCCGCACTTAATGCAGTTTTCTTCAGCAACGGCTTCAACCTTGCCAACTTCGTTTACTGCCAGAACCTTTTTCGGGCAGAATGCTGCGCAGATGCCGCAGCCTTTGCAGCGCTTAGTAATTATTTTTAAGCTCATATGGTGACCTCCTTATGATACCCATAGAAAAATAAATAACAACCTTGCATACATTATACCAAAAAAATAGTTGAATAGGTAATTTTTAGGCAAAAATTTTTAAAAGCATGGCAATTAAATAAATGATACAATTATATCAACAAGAAAAACTGCTGCCTGTTTACTGGAATTTGTACGCTAAATAGGCTATAATAATAAAAGATAAAAAGAACGGTAAATTGCAACAAAGGAGGTAACAACGTGAAGCTTGATAAAGCATTGCCCAAGGATGTACGCATTTTGCAGGCAGCGGAAGAAATTTTTTCTATGTATGGCTATGAAAAAGCTACTTTAGACGAAATTATTGCGCTTGCCGATGTGGGCAAGGGAACTGTTTATAAATATTTTGGCAATAAGGAGCAGCTTTTTTACAGACTGGTGCTGGATAAAAATAAACCCTTTGTAGAAAAGCTGCGTCAGGTTGTAGACGAGCAAAAAAATTTAGTGGATAAAATGCTGGCATATTTTAAGGAGTTTGTAGCCTTTTATTATGAAAACAGCGCTTTATGGCAGATTATTTGTTTTGAAATGCTGGGAACCAGCAGCGCTTGCCGCGTGCAGAAGGTGGACGGCGTTTACCGCGTTTTGCCGCGTTACAGCCAGGTAGAGATTTCGCCTGAGCTGGAGGAGCGCATCCTGCGCTATCATGAGCTATTGAAGGAAGAGTATGTAATTTTAGAAGAATTTTTAAGCAATGCTTGGCAGCAGGGCTTGTTAAAAGCAAGCGGCGATATAGAGGTTTCGGCAAAATATGTGTTCTTTGGCGTAGCAATGAGTATTTTTAATCCTACTCAGTCCATTAAGCATGATATGTCGCCGGAAATGGCGGCAGAAATTATCGTTGACCGGTATCTATTTGGCGAGGCAAAGCAGGCTTAAGGTAATTTAGACCACATAACATAATATCATATTTTATCAAAGTCAAGAGAGCGACAGCTATGGTTGTCCTTCTCTTGACTTTTTTTAGTTATAAAAAACTTTTATTAAAGAATATCTTTAAGGTAGGAAAATTAAGCGCTAAAAACAACGATAATCATAAAATTAAAAAATTAATAAAAACATATTACCTACTTTTATGATATGCAAACTGGTGAAGATATTATTGAATTATAAAGTAATTTTGATAAAATTTAAATATACAAAAACATTGTGCAGAAAGGTTGAGAAGGATGAAAAGAAGAGCGTTTTTTACTAAAGGCTTTCCTGCATATTTTTTTAAAATGGGAGAAGCTTTTGCCGAGGCTTCCGGTATAAAAAAGAATCCGCACGACTATTTTGATTCTTTTGAATCATGCTATCCGCTGTTATCCGAGGTATCCTACGATATGCTGGTTCAGGCTGCTGAACAGTTGGGCATTGAGGTTGCCGATAAGGATAAAATTACCTTGGCGAGAGAAATATATGCTGTGAAAGGGATGAAGGGCTTTGAGTAAAATAAGTGGGCTGTTAAGTACAGGAGCTTTGCTTTTACACGGAGATAAGCATTTATCAGGCTTGGATTTTTTAAGCAAGGTTGATGGCGAGGAAGGAACCTGGTATTATTGGCTTTCTGCCGTACCCGGTGTTTACGAGCTAAAGCTGCGCCAGGTAGATTTGCTTACTGCTGATATGGAAAAAAGCAGACTGGCAATTTGTTATTATCCGGCGGTGGAAGAGAATGTTTTTGAGAATTTTGCCTGTCGGGAACAAATTTTGCGCCTAGGAGGTTTGTTTGATGACAGTGATGTCCTCCTGCCTGAAAATCCTGATGGCTGTCCCTGCTGCGGCGGCACATATGATGCTGAACACGAACATCGTCACTGTCATGCAGAAAAAGTAAAGAGGGCTAAGGGAATACCTAAGCTTACTTTAAGAAAACACCTTGCACCTGATTTGTTTGTTGTGGGCAGTATGGAATGTATTATCAAAAAAGACGCTTTACAGTCCTTTGAAATTACTACGCAGGATTTTTATAAAGAATATGCAGACGAAGGTATTCAAGCAACAGATGCCGCCGGTAAGCCGGTAGAGCTGGTAGAGCCGCAGGGTTTGGATAGAAATGTTCCGGGATATGCTTTAACGGAAATTTTTCTTAATTTCTTTACCGGCAGATTTTTAAAGGCTTTATCAATTGCCAGCCACCAAAAGGAACGAGTGGAAATGGCCGGAGATATTAAGCATATATTAGGAGATAATCAATTATATACGGAAAAAAGTCAAGAGGTAAAATTGATTATTTTATCCTATAAATGTTGAAAGGAGGCAAAAATGATGACTGAAAAAACCCAGGAAACTGGCGGAAAATTTAGTTGGCCCGGATTTATTGTGGGGTTGCTTGTAGGTGCTGGGTTATTCTATGCAACTATTCAGCTTGTTTCGGCACTTATGTTCTCTAGAACAGCTGCTTAGAGAAAGAAAGGGGTTTAAAAATGGGCGTATCCAGAAGAGATTTTTTGAAAGGATTAGCTATCGGCGGTACTACTGGTTATTTAGCTATGGCCGGAGCTTCCTCTACTGTATTAAAAGATGTATTCGTTCCTCCTAGACCGATTGGTGATTTTGATATCGGCGAATGCAAAAGCGTAAAATGTACTGTTGTATCCGAAACCAGCTGGTTTAATAATGCGCGCGTAGTACAAGATATGAAAGACGCCGGCGGACTTTTGGTTAACCAATACATTATTCCGTGGACTCATGAAGGCGTAAAAGAAGGCTACAACGGCGATAACTCCGGCGGCTTCTGCACCTTGATTGATGTAGAACTGATGGACGGCTCTAAAAAGAAAATTTTGCTGGACTGCGGCTGGAACACTGCCTGGATGGACGAATGCCTGAAACGTGAAGGCGTTGACAAAATGCTGGAAAACCATGAGATTGACATGCTGTTTGTAACTCATGAGCATTTTGACCATTACTGGGGTGTTGAATCCGTATTGAAGCATTGTCCTGATATTCCTATTATCGTTCCTAAAGGCTTCTACAAAGAAGGCTTTGATTTGTTGAAGGGCGCTAACTTCCCGATTGCCAAAGTAAAGAACGATTATCCGCATACCGGTCCTTTAGAGGTGCGCGAATCCGGCAAAGTTCATCCTTTGTTCCCAGGCGCAGCTTCTATTACCTTTGACTCTGCTATTATCACCCGCGTAACCGGCGAGCAGGGCTTGGTATTTAATGTTGCCGGCAAAGGCTTGGTTGCTGTTACCGGCTGCTGCCATATGGGCATTATTTCCTTCTTGGAAGAAATTAAGCACAGCATTAAAGGCGGCGACAAGATTTACGGTATCCAGGGCGGCTTGCACATTTCCCCGTTCGAGGACTGGGATCCTCAATATGACGATTTGATTAAAGCTCTGCCTGGTTATGGTATTGAAATTTTGGGCTGCAACCACTGCACCGGTTATTTGACTGCTGAAAAAATGGTTTTGGCAGGTATGCCCGTAGTACAAGGCACCGCAAGATTCAAGAGCAAGAAAAAACTGTATCTTGGCAACGGCGATCAGATCATGTTTGGTTAATTGGTAGGAGGCGAAAAAACAATGATCAATCTTAAAGATCATATGTGGCTGGAAAGCCGCGTTATGGAAAATAAAATGCCTCAGCCGGTTCGCGGTATTGTCGGCGTATTGTTTTCCTTTATAATTTTCTATGCATTGTGGTGGGTATTCATGGATCCCCGCGGTATTTTAAGATGGTATACTCCGCAATATGGCTACATGTACGTTCGTTGGATTTTGATTGTAGCTATTTGGCAGGCTTATGTATTCAACTTCTGGCCGTTCAGCCTAAAATGGCGTGAAACATCGCATCCGCTGGTTACAGGCGCTGTTTTGATTGCCGTAAACTTTGCTATTGTCGGCGCCGTAATTTGGGGCTTCTTCTATAACTTCTTAGGTATTTATTCTATTCCCTATTTGAGCGTAGATAAGCTGGTAAGCAAAGGCATGACCGAATTCTTTGCCCGCGAATATTCTTCCCTGGCAATTTTGATGTTTGCTGCTATTGCTTCTTGGTTAAGCCCTATCGTACCGGTTTGCTTTGAAAACCATCCCTGGCAAAGCATGAAGCAGCCTGCTAGAGGCATCACTGTTTTCTGTGTAACAGCACTGTTCTCTATTTTGGCATTCTTCTGCTTAATGCATCCCCATTATCATGTATTGTTCTGGCCTTGGCAGGAGTACGCAGCTGCTTATCCCTGGTGGTTCGATTTTGCCCGCACCCTGCATGGTAACTTTAACGTTGGTTGGGTAATGTGCGGTACCGTTGCTATTTGGATGTTGGAAATTACTTTCGACCGTTATCCGTTTGTAATGATTAAAAATAAAATCTGGCGCGGCTTTGCCGGTTTTGTAGGCGTATTTCTGTTTGCAATTCTGCTGTTTGTAACCTTTAACTTTATTCAAGACGTAGCATGGGGTCCTGCCGTTGAAGGCGCTAAGAGAATTCTGGCTCCTGACTGGCGTTATCTGCATAGCGGCGAATTAGCTATTATGATGCTTATTCCTGCGATGATTCTTAATTTCTATTTTGATAATGGCCCGAAAAAATATGGCGTTGCCGGTAATATTGCTCTGAGAATGATTATTATCGTTGTCAGCACCATTATTTTCCACTGGCTGTATTACAAATTCAGCCCTGCTATGCTGGGTACTCAGGCTGCTTACTCCCATCCGCAGCAGTTCCCGATGGCTCCTGGCATTCTCTTTATCTGTGTAATGCTGTTCCATAACTGGTTCATGGATTTGTGGCCTGGTAAAAAACGTATTGGCAATATTGACAAGGTTTTAGAGGATGACGAAGAATAATTAAATTTTTTGATAAATCTGTCGCATAAGAGTATAATTATATACAGCTTTATGCGGCAGATTTGTCGCTTTTAATTAGTTGAAAGGAGGCATCCTATGAGTATCGGTATAGGAGAGATCCTACTGGTTTTGTTTGTTGGTTTTATAGTTGTAGGTCCTGAGGATTTACCTAAAATTGCACGAACCATAGCTAAGGGCGTGAAAAAAATGCGCACCATGATGAAAGATGTAACAAAATCCTTTGAAGAAGAAATTGAGTTGGAAGAAATAAAAAAGGATACGGAGGGATTACGCAAAGTAAGCGAGGATTTCCAAAAGGTTCAGGAGAATGTTATTAAGCACGCTATGGAAAAACATTAAAGTACTGGGATATTTTTAGAAGGGTGGATTTATTATGCGATTAGGAGCAACAGAACTTATATTGATTTTGGCTATTGCTTTTCTGGTATTTGGTTCCAGTAAATTATCTGGTTTGGGAAAAGCCTTGGGCACAAGCATCAGAGAATTTAAGGAGGAAGTAAAGGGATCGGAAACTGCAGAGACAAAAGAGAGTGAACAGCATGACAGCGAAGCAGCCAAATAATAATTTAGCGGATCCGTTTGATAGCATGCAGGCCTATGAACCGCCGCTAAGAGAACATATTCGCGAGCTGCGCACCAGACTTTTGTGGTGCTTGGGTTTTTTATGCGGCAGCTTTTTTGTCATAGCAACTTTTTTTGCCGGGGATTTAATGCAGCTGATAACTGCCCCTATCAAAAATAGAGGTATTGAGTTTATTTATCTTGGACTATCGGAGGCTTTAGTAGCACAATTAAAAGTATCCTTTATCGCCGCCATGATTGTTTCAGCACCGGTAATTTTTTGGCACATTTGGGACTTTATAAAACCGGCATTATATGAAAATGAAAAGAAAGCTGTAATAATTTTTTCTTTAGGTTCGGTGCTGCTGTTTATTCTTGGTGTTTGCTTTGGCTATGGCGTAGTCTTTTTATCGGCGATTACCTTTTTTGTATTCATGGGAGAAAATATAGCTACTCCGATGCTTTCCATAAGTCAATATGTGGGCTTTTTATTTGGCTTTGTACTTTCCTTTGGTGTTGTTTTTGAGCTGCCGGTAGTTGTGTATGTGCTTTGCCGTTTAGGTGTAGTTACCGTGCAGCAGCTTATAACCTTGCGTAAATATATGATTTTGGTTATTTTTGTTTTGGCAGCTTTTTTAACGCCGCCGGACGTTATGTCTCAATGCTTAATGGCGATTCCTATGATTGTTTTATATGAAATTGGCATTTTGGTTGCTAAATTAGGCAGCTGATTATTTAGTGATGCTACAGCATGATGAGGTAAGAATATGAAAAGCAAAATTCTCATTGTCGACCATAAACAAAATGAAAAGAATAAACTTATTGATATTCTTGCCGAAGAATATGAAGTAGTTAAGGCTGAGGACGCTTATCAGGCTTTGGAGGCTTTAAATAACGATCCTAAAATTCAAGTAGTGCTTTTGGAGCTGCTGCTGCCTAAAATGAGCGGACTGGAGCTTCTGCAGAAGCTTAGAAGCAATATTCTGTATAAGGATTTGGTTATTCTTGTAGTTGCTGAAACAGGTAATACTCATGAGGAGATTACGGCTCTTGGCATTGGTGCTGACGATTATATTTGTCAGCCTGTTGCGGCAGAGGTTGTTTCTGCCAGAATTAAGCATATTCTGTATAATAGAGAAATACTCAACAGCTCGGAATGTAGGTTCAGCCTGCAAAGAAATTTGCTGGACGCCATGGAAACGGCTGTTTTTGTAGTGGATGCTATTAACCACAATCTTTTATATGCTAATAATGCGTCGCAAAAATTATTGCAGGCAAGCGATGATAATTATGCCGGCAGAAAATGTTACGAATATTTCGTTAATAGAAAATTTCCTTGTGAAAAATGCAAGCTGTTTATAGCGCATACTAAGGAAAATAAAGCCGAGGTTTTTATTCCTAAAGTTACAAAAACCGTAAACATTAGCGTTAATCTTATGGAGTGGCTGACAAGGCCGGCTTATGTAGTTTACATGAACGATGTTACGGAAGAAAAACATGCCCGGCAGCTGGCGGAGGAGCGTTACCAAAAAGAACTGCGTCGCCGGTATAGAGTGGACATGGATTTTATGGCCTATTTAGTATTTAATGTTACTACGGGTTCAGTTATTGAGCACGATCCCCATGGCTTTCCGGTGCCGACGATTTATCCAGGACAGCCGTCATCAGAATTTGTTGAAAGAGTTTTGCCTACGGTTATTGATTATGAAAAGCGTAAAGAATTTACGGAGATTATGAAGCTGGATAATCTGCGTCGGGCTTTTCAGGAAGGCAAAACTGTCTTATCTATTGATTATAGGCGCTATTCTCGCAATATGAAAAATATTATGTGGGCAAGATCTACTATTCAGCTGATGGAAGACCCGCAGAGCAAGGATTTAATAGCGTTTTTATATACCTATGATATAAATGAAAACAAAATGATGCAGGAGGTTATCAGCAAAGCAGTCAATTATGATTATAATATGATTGCGGATATCAATTTGTTTTCGCGCAGTGCAAAAGTATATACCAGTAACGGTTTTGGCATTGATATGCTGCCTAAGCAGGAATTTGATTACCAAAACGCTATTGAACAATATGTCAACAGCTTTGTTGTTAAGCAGGAACGGGAACAGGTTCTGCAAAAAATGTCTTTAGAAAATGTACGCCAACAGTTAAAGGAAAAAGATTCTTATGAGTTTGACATCAATAAAATTGACAATAGCGGACAGCATAGGAAAAGCAAAATACGTTACGTTTATTTAGATAAAGTATATGGCATGGTGCTATGGACGGACAGGGACATTTCTCATATTGTCAACGAAGAACAGCAGAAGCAAAAGGAACTGCTGGAGCAGGTGGAGGGGCTTAAAGAGCTTAATCGTGTAAAAAGCGATTATCTTTCTACTTTTGGTACCAGTGTGAGAATGCCTTTAAAAAATATACTTAACAATTTAAAAAAGATAGGTAATATTTGTTCCCATGATGCTACTAAGGGCCAGTTAGCAGGTATTAAATACCAGCTTACTAAAATCAGCGATGTTATCAATGATATTATGATTATTAGTAATTTAGAGATGCAGAAGGTAAAATTTTCCGAAGTACAGTTTACCTTAAGCGATTTAGTAGCAACGGTGACTAAGAATATTAAGAAAAAATATCTTGAGAAAAAAATAACTATAGAATGTGTTGAGCAGGTTTTTCACAACAGCTGTTTGGGAGACTATAAAGCAATTTATAAACTTTTATACAATATTCTTGACAATGCCTGTAAGTTTTCCGGCGACAATAGTGATGTGCAAATAGCCGTTTACGAACTGCCTTTTAAAGGACAGAATGAAGCTTTTTACAGATTTGTTATTAAGGATAACGGCTGTGGTATTGACACAGAAACCATGCAGCATGTTTTTACTCCGTTCAGTATCTATATGAACGAAACCGGCTGCAAAGACAGCTCCGGCTTGGGCTTATCCATTGCTAAGATTATTGTAGAGCGTTTAGGCGGAACCATAGGCTTAGAAAGTCAGGTGGGTGCAGGTACTACGGTAACTATTGATTTACACATGACTTTTGTTGATGCAATAGTAAAAACTGCTGCTTCCAAGCTGGAAAATCAGGATAGCATACAAAATAAATGTTTAATGCTGGTAAGACATAATCCCTTAGAGGTTTTAGTTTTGCGTAAGCTGCTGGAAAGCAAGGGAGCTAAGGTTTATTGTGCCGATACGGAAAAGGAAGCGGTAAATTTATTGGAAAGTAATTATACAGACTTTTTTCAATATGTTGTTGTTGATGTGGACGAATTACAGTCCGAACAGAAAAATTCTATTTTACGTCAATTAAAAAAACACCCCAAGCTAAGCAACGCGTATTTATTTGCTTTATGCAGCAACGCTGATTTAGACGAGAAAAAAGCTTTAGTGGAAAGCGGTGTCTGTGAGGTGCTTTTTAAACCTTTGCGTTTTGCCGGATTGATGAATATTTTGCAAGAGTATCAAATAAGGAGTGAAAAATAATGGATGTTATGCATTTGTTTAAACAGGGCGGTGTAGTTATGTATCCGCTGGTACTGTTGTCTTTTGTTGCCTTAGCTGTATTTTTTGAAAGAATGCTGTATTTCCGCGGTATTGACACCAGCAGCGAAAAAATGCGGCTGCTTTTAGGGTATATAGAGGAGCAGAACGTTGCAGAAATAGAAGCAATGGCACAAGCTAAGGCGACAGATGCAGTAATGTTGGTACAAAACTATTTTCAATCGCAGCAGAAGCAGCAGGATAGGGTGCAGAGCTTAGAAACGCAGGTTAATTTTAAATCTATGAGTTATAACGAAAATTTGGCGTTTTTAAATATCATTATTACTTTGGCACCGCTGTTAGGCTTGCTAGGTACTATTTTAGGTATTGTTTCTTCCTTTAAGGTTTTTGATTTGCAAGACAGCGCCAGTCATTTTGCCATTACCAGCGGTGTAGGTGAAGCGCTGGTAGCAACTGCCTTTGGCTTGATTGTAGCCATGTTTGCTTTAATTCTTTATGGCGTTTTGAAGTTTTATATTGGTAAGCTGGATAAAAAAATGGCTCTTTGCTGTGTAAAATTATTGGCAGCAGCTAAGTAAGGCAGAAAGAGGATGTGAGTACGCATGCGGTTTAAAGCGAATGACGAGGGATTACCGCAGATTATGGTTATTCCTATGATTGACATAATGTTCTTCCTGCTGGTGTTTTTTATGATTGCCACGGTTAATATGAGTGACGCAGGAACACTGCCAATAAAATTAGCCAGTATGCAAAATTTGCAGACTAACAAAATTGATGGTTTGACGGTAGCAGTGGATAAAGATAACCAGCTGTTTTTGAACGGCGGGCAGATAAGCGGCGAACAGCTGTTGACAACCATGCAGAAGGCTGCGGCGAGCAATCCGGAAATGATTGTTATCCTGCGTATTGATAAAAACAGTCAATTTTATAGTACTTCCGATATTATCAACCTTTTAAAGCGGGCAGGAGTGAAACGTATTGCTTTAGCGGCTGAAAAGAGGTCGTAAAATGTATAATGAAAAGAAGCGCATTTCTTTGGCTGTTATTTGTTCATTAGTGTGTCATTTGGCATTGCTTTTTGTTAGCCAGACACATGGTGGTACTTCTGTTCGTAGTAATGAAATTTATGAAACCATGACGGAAATACGTACTATGGATTTTGATAAGGAAGCCGTCAAAACGCGCGTTCATAATAAACAAGGCTATTGGACTTTTACGCCTTTAGAATTGTATGTGTTTGATGAACAAATTAAGGTCAAAAAGATTAAAATAGAAGAATTTGATCCTAACAATTTAAAGAAGCCTAAAGTTGCTCCTATTGTCAGAGAGCCGCTTGTGCGGCCTAAGCTGCTCACCCACACTCCTGTGCCGTATCCTGCCAAGGCAGGCGGGCAAACCGGACGGGTCATTGTGTGTATTTTGGTTGGCGCAGACGGCGTTCCGGAATATGTTTCTACTGCAGGCTCATCGGGCAATCCGATTTTGGACGGAGCTGCTTTGGAGCATTGTATTAAGTGGCGTTTTTCTCCGGCGGAAGATGCAGACGGCAACTGCGTTAGATGCTTAACCTATATTCCGGTGGATATAAAGTAACAAATACTTTCATTTTAAATTCTCCTAAAAAACGAAGAGAGGCATATCTGTAGTGGATATGCCTCTCTTCGTTTTTTAGTGGTTCCTTAGATTGAATTTACGCTCTAGAAAGGTTAGATACAGACTTGGCTCTTTGGTTTTTGCCTGCTGCATTTTTAAAATATCTAACAAAGTAATATTATCCAAAAGCTCGTCGATAGTTGACTGCAGTAATTGCCACACATCAATAGCGGAGCATTTTTCGGCACGAGGACAATTTACATTTTTTTGACCGGCGCAGGGAGTAACGGTTTTAAAAATTTCCATTACCTTAATAATTTGGTTGACGGTATAGTTTTGTGGTGTTTTGTTCAGCTTGTAGCCGCCGTGGTTGCCGCGCACCGCATAGACTAAACCGGCTTTTAGCAGCTTGCTCATGAGCTGCTCCGTATATTTTAGCGGTAAGCTTTCGCTGTCGGCAATATCCTTTAAGGGAATGTAGCCTAATGGATAATTTTCTGCTAAATAAATCATAATGCGCAGAGCGTAACGGCTTTTAGTGGATATTTTCATTGGTATGCTCCTTTGCAGGTTTATGCTTTGGAATAAACAAATTGACTAAATATTATTTTACATACTGACGGTATTTTACTCATAATATCATTATAACACGTGCGGGAGGTGAATAGTATTAGTTTATGCATTCCTCTACGATGCTTTTAAGGCATAAAATAAGCTAATATTTTAAGTATTTGACATCAAAAGTGAATGATTTTATAATTTAGATATGCAAAGCAACCTGCCTGATATACTGTTTGGTGTTAAAAAGTTGTAAAAAAATCCTTGACTTGAAGTTAACTTCAAGCTGTACACTATACTTAAATTATAGGAGGTGCCTATGAACAGCAAACTATTTTACTTGCAAAGATTATTGGGCTATTGCTTAGGCTTTGTCTTATTTTATGAGCCGTTCATGCTTTTCGGTAAGCTGACAGAAAGCTTTTTTGTGGAAACGGGCTTTACTTCCATCCATGTCCCCTGCGCCCGCATTCCTTTAGCGAATATTTTGACAGGGGAGTGGCTGGCAAGCGGACCGACTTCATTGTTCTTCTGTCTGCTGTTGGCGGTAACTTCCTTGTGGTTTGGTCCGCTGTTCTGCGGCAGGCTGTGTCCGGCAGGCGGTTTTAGCGAATTTTTAAGCAGACTGCTGCCGGATAAATACAAAATTGATTGGAGCAAATATGTTCCTATCCTGCCTTTGCGCTGCGGCTTTTTTGCAGGCTTTTTGTTTTCAGTGATTTTAGGACTGGGCGTGCCCTGCGCCTACTGCAATTATTATGCTTTAGAGCTTTTTGCAGGCTTTCTGCATACGGGTCATCTTTTGGGAGCTTCCGTATCGCTGATGCTGACCTTTTTCGTCTGCTACATTATCTTAGGCTTATTTACTAAGGGCGGTCGCGGTTACTGCAATCTGCTGTGCCCTGTGGGCGCTATGTGCTCCGCTTTTCACGTGGCGGGCAGCTGCTTGCCGGGAACCTTTAAAATGCAGATTGATAAGTCCGGCTGCGTTGGCTGCGGTATCTGCGCCAACCAATGTCCTATGCGGGCGATAAGCGTAAAAAACGGCAAAGCCGCAATAGATATTCGTCACTGCATTGTTTGCGGACAGTGCGCGCATAAATGTCCTAAACATACGATTAAATATCTCAGTAATATTCAGGTTAAGGAGGAGCAGCAATGAAGCGGAACTTACAAAAATTTGGACTTGCCTGCGGTGCAGCCGGTTCCATTGTGCTTCCGCAGGCTATAACCGGCACATGGCCGCAGCTTTTTGCGTCGGCAGCGCCTTTCGCAAGTGGCACTGTTCCCGGCTGTACCGGCGTATGCGGCAGCTGCGGCGGCAGCTGTATCGCCGGTGTGGGTGCCTTGCTGTGGCTGGGCTGCTGTACTTATCTAAAGAAAGGAGAACGACCATGACTTATACATATAAACATTTTTTCCAAAGCTGTAAAATCGCTGCTGTCGGCACTGTAATGATGACAGTTCTAAGCTTTGGCGCATTATTAGGAGGTAATCAAGCTATGGCCAGCAATCGTGATAATGCTGCCTGCACTGTAATGCAGCAGCTTTACAACAATTCTAATCAGACTATTTTGCAGAACGATAAAGAATTAAACAGTATTCTGCAAAAATTTATTTACGCCGATGTTAATCAGCAGGTGAAAATGCCCTTGGCGCAGCAGGAGCTGCTGACCTTGGCAGTTTTGACCGCCAATAATACGCCGGAGGATATTCCTCTCCATGTGCGGGGAGCTTTAAATGCAGGAGCTACACCGGTGCAGATTAGAGAAACTATTTTTCACTGCGCCGCTTATGTAGGCATGAGCAGAACTAAACCGGCGCTGGCAGCCATGTATGATGCTTTCAAAAAGGCAGGCGTTAAGCTGCCCTTGCCCGACTGCACTACGGTGAACGACGAGAACCGTCACGCCAAAGGTCTGGCAGTACAGAAATCAATTTTCGGCGCTGCCATTGACCAAATGAACGCCAGCGCTCCCCCCGATCAAAAGCATATCAATACTAATCTATCTGCCAACTGTTTTGGCGATTACTATACCCGCGACGGTCTTAATGTTCAGGAAAGAGAGCTGGTAACTTTTACCGCCATTATTTCCTTGGGCTGCTGCGACCCGCAGGCTAAAGCGCACGTTAACGGCAATTTATTGGTAGGCAATACTCGTCAGCAGCTTATTGACGCTATTACTATTGCGCTGCCCTATATCGGTTATCCGCGCACCCTCAACGCTTTAGCTGCCATTAACGCAGTAATTCCAGCAGGAAAGGAGTAAATGACATATGAAAAAAATTCTTACAGCTTTAATTTTAGCAGCTTGCTGTTTAGTGGCTGCTGCCCCGACTTTCGCTAACCAATCCGTTCAGAATAATAAGGAGGAACAACAAATGACACAAGAATTTTCCAATGTATTTCCCACCGGCGCTAAAAATGACGCTTATGCACAATATTTTGTAGGCCAAAGCTATTTAAATATGCTTTCCTTGGAGCAGGTAGTGATTGGCAACGTAACCTTTGAACCGGGCTGCCGCAATAACTGGCATATCCACCATGCGGATAAAGGCGGCGGACAGATTTTATTAGTAACCGGCGGCCGCGGCTATTATCAGGAGTGGGGCAAGGAGCCGCGCGAGCTGCATCCCGGCGATGTGGTAAATATTCCCGCAGGCGTTAAGCATTGGCACGGCGCCGCTCCTACCAGCTGGTTTGCACATATTGCCGTTGAGGTTCCCGGCGAAAATACGCGCAGCGAATGGTGCGAGCCCGTGGATGCGCAGGCATATAACGCTTTAAAATAACGGAGGCGGCAAATGAAACGCAGAAGCTTTCTTCAAGGCTTAGGCATGGGAGCTGCCTGGCTGCTGTTAAACGGCTGCGCTTCTGTGCCTAAGCAGGTTACCCCTGCGGCAGCAAGCGCCGCGCTTCCTACTGTAAATGGACAAAAGCCCTTATATCAGGTGGAAGATGCTCAGGCTCCCGTAGTTTATTTTACTCGTGAGATTTCTGGCAGCGCGCTTGTAAAAATTTATGAAGCTTTAGGCAGAAAGCCGCAAGGCAAAGTAGGTATAAAAATTTCTTTTGAAACTCCTAACGGACCGTATTTGAATCCGCAATTACTAAAACCCTTGTGCGATAAAACTAAAGGGACGCTGATAGACTGCAACGGCTTTACACCGCCGCGCCACCAAACACAAAGTCATATGCAGCTTATTCGCAATCACGGGTTTACGAATATTGCTCCCTGCGATATTTTAGACGCGGACGGCGATATAGATATGCCTGTTGCTAACGGTTATCATCTAAAATATGCCCGCACCGGCGCTCATTTTGCTGATTATAGTCATGTGATTTCTGTGGTTCGCTTTAAAGCGCATCATATTGCTATTTACGGCGGCACGATGAAAAATTTGACTATTACACTTGGCTCTATTTCCGGCAAAGCCATTTTGCACAGCGCCGGTAAAAACGAAAGATATTATCAAAGCTCAGATAAAACAACTACTGCCCAAAGCTTGGCTGATGGCGTTAAGGCAGCGCTGGATTATAAAAAGGATGCTTGGTGTTTTATCAATGTGCTTGATGATTTTGATCCTGACGATAAATGTCAGGGAACCAAAAATCTTGGGAATATAGGCATTTTGGCTTCTCTCGATCCGGTAGCAGTTGACCAGGCGGCTGTGGATTTAACCTTTGGCGCCGCAGCTACGCCGGAGCTGCGGCAGCGCTGGGAGGATACCCACAGCGTGGATATTCTGCAGTACGCCGAAAATTTAGGCGTAGGCAAGCGCCATTACCGCTTGGTTGCTCTTGATAATTAAAATACTAAAAAATGTCAGCTAATGGAGGTATTTATTTATGAACAGACGCGATTTTCTCAAGGTAGCCTCCGCAGGATTTGGCACATTGTTAGTCAGCGGCTTAGGTGTTACCTTAATCAATAAAACGCAGCAGAATGCAGCTCCTGCCGCAGAAGCTGCGCCGCTGCCAACGGCAAAAAACGGCGGTCAGAATATTGTCGTCTTAACGGGCAGTCCTCACCGCCACGGCACCTCAGCGCTTTTGGCTGATAAATTTGTTGAAGGCGCCCAAAGCAAGGGACACAATGTATTTCGCTTTAATGCGGCTTTTGAAGATATACACGCCTGCCAGGGCTGCAACGCCTGTCATCAAAACGGTCCCTGCATTTTAAACGATACAATAGAAAAAACGCTGATGCCGGAATTGTTAAAGGCAGACATTATCGTACTCGTAACGCCGCTGTATTATTACGCTATGTCCGCGCAGCTGAAAACAGTTTTGGATAGATTTTATTCCCGCCTGCGCAGCTTTGACGGTAAAAAAACCTTTTTAATGGCTACCGCATATAATAGCGCCGGGTGGACATTTGAAGCGCTTGTAGATCATTATCAAAGCCTGGCGGCGTATATGCACTGGCAGGATTTGGGTATGGTTTTAGGATATGGCTGCGGCAGCCGCCGCGCTATTGAGGGAACGGAATTTCCCGAGCAGGCCTTTAAGCTTGGCCAGAGTATTTAGAAAGGGGGCGGTGATATATGCAGATAGTAGTTTTAACAGGAAGTCCCCATGCCAACGGCACAACTTCTGTTTTAGCAGAGCAGTTTATCAAAGGCGCGCAGGCCAAAGGCCACGAGGTTTATCGCTTTGATGCCGCTTTTAAAAATATTCATCCATGCCTGGGCTGCGACAGCTGCGGCATGAGCGGCCCCTGCGTACATAAGGATGATATAGAAAACGAGCTGATTATGAAATTAGTAGATGCGGATTTAATCGCTTTAGTTACGCCGGTGTATTATTTTCATGTAAGCGCACAGTTAAAAACGGTTATCGACCGCTTTTACGCCCGCACAGGCAGCATCAGCGGCAAACGCTCGGTACTTTTGGCGGCGGCAGGTTCTGATACGGAGCTGACGCTGAAAAGCCTGCGTAAATATTACACCACGCTTTCCGGTTATATGCGTTGGCGCAGCTTAGGTACGGTTTTGGCGACAGGCTGCGCAACTAAAGAACAGCTTTTGCGCACCGCTTTTCCTCAAGCAGCTTATGATTTAGGCTACAGCCTATAATAGAATAAATTTTGAATGGAGGTATTTATTTATGAACAGACGCGATTTTCTCAAAACCACCGGCTTTTCTCTGGCAGGCTTAGCTGCTATGTGCATGGGCTGCGGCAGCGGCAGTGCTACCTCCGCACCCGCAGCAAATAATACTACTAATAATGAAGGAGCTGGACAAGCTATGAATAAACAAAACGGTAAAAAGGTTCTTATTGCATACTATTCCTGGAGCGGTAATACTAAAGCTGTGGCAGAAGAAATCCATAAGCAGATTGGCGGCGATTTGCAGGCTATCGTGCCGGTTACTCCTTATTCTGAAACTTATGCCGTGACTGTAGCCAAAGCTAAACAGGAGCAGCTCAGCAATGCTCGCCCGGCAATTAAAACTCAAATTCCTAATATCGACGAATACGACACTGTGCTTTTGGGCTATCCTAACTGGTGGGGCAGCTATCCGATGCTGATTGCTACCTTTGCCGAAAACAACAAATTAGACGGTAAAACTATCGCTCCTTTTTATACTCATGGCGGTGGCGGTGAGCAACGCTGCTCCAGCGATTTGCGTAAATTATTGCCCAAAGCAAATATTCAAGAAGGCTTATGCCTGTCCGGCAGCAGCGCCCGCAGCGCTCAAGGCGAAGTCAGCGCTTGGCTGAAAAGATTAGGCTTTTAAAGAATTTTAACGGCAAAGGAGGAATATTTTATGTTTGGTCTTGGTTTACCGGAATTAATGCTTATTCTTGTTATCGGTTTAGTATTCTTTGGCCCTGGCAAGCTGCCGGATGTGGGTAAGGCTATCGGCAAAAGTATGCGAGAGTTTAAAACTGCTCTGAACGAAGAAGAAAAAGCCGTTAAAGCTGTTGTGGAACAAGAGAAAGCAGCAGAAAAAACTGCTGCCGCAAAAAATGAACAGGCAGCCCAATGACATAAGTCCGGAGCTGTGGCAGGATAATATCGACAGAGATATGAGCCTGGCGGAGCATTTAAGCGAGCTGCGCAGCTGTATTTTAAAAGTATTGGCGTATTTAGCTGTTGGCATGGGCATCAGCTTTTACTTTATCCGGCAGATTATGGATATTTTGACGGCGCCTGCCGGACAGCTTTATTATATGCGTCCGGCGGAAGCCTTTATGATTTATATGAAGATTACTTTGCTGGGAGGCTTAGTGCTGGCGCTGCCGTTTATGCTTTACGAGCTATATGCTTTTATCAAACCGGCTTTAACTTTGCGGGAAAAACGCTTTACCCTGTGCTCCATACCAATTGTGGTGGTGCTTTTTCTTGGCGGTATGCTGTTTGCGTATTTGCTTGTTTTTCCCCGCGCTTTGGAATTCTTTTTAGGCTTTGCGGCAGATAAGGTCAATCCTTTGCTTTCCATGGAAAGCTATTTGGATTTTATGCTCATGCTTGTAGTACCCTTTGGATTTGTCTTTAATATTCCCATATTGATTCTATTGCTGGCGTATTTGCAGCTTTTGCCGGTTAAGGTGCTAAAACGTTATCATAAGCATGTGATTGTGGCGGCGTTTATTTTGGCAGCCTTTATTACGCCTACTCCGGATATTATTACTCAAAGCCTGCTGGCGCTGCCTATGGTAATTTTGTACGAAATAAGCCTATTGGCGTGCCGCGTATTTGTTAAAAATAAAAAGGCTTGACTTAGAGTATACTTAAAGTTGTATGCTAAAAGCACTAAATAAAGGAGGCAATAGCTTATGAAAAGACGCGATTTTTTAAAGGCGGCAGGCTTGACTACCGCTGCTGTGGCAACAGGAGGATTGATGAATTTGGATAAGATTTTTGCACAGGCGCCAGTAATAGGCAGCACTAAAGTAGATGTTGGCAAAGCAGTAAGCGGTTCTCATGCTAAGGTATATTTTACTAAGCATATCGACGCAGAACATTTGATTAAATTATATAACTTAATAAATGAAGGTATTTATGGTAAGGTAGCTATTAAACTGCATACCGGTGAAAAACATGGCCCCAATATTCTGCCTCGCGAGATGGTTAAAGCTTTGCAGCAGACCATTCCCAACAGCAATATTGTAGAGACAAATACCTTGTATCCGGGCGACCGTTATACTACGGAAGGTCATTTGGAGACCTTAAAGGTAAACGGCTGGACCTTCTGCCCTGTAGATATTATGGACGCGGAAGGTACGGTAAATCTGCCTGTACGCGGCGGCAAGCATTTTAAGGAAGTATCCATGGGAAAAAATATCGTTAACTATGATTCCATGCTGGTACTGACGCACTTTAAAGGTCACGCTATGGGCGGCTTTGGCGGTTCTATGAAAAATATTGCTATTGGCTGTGCTGACGGACGCATTGGTAAAGCGCAGGTGCACGGCGTAGCTTCCGATAATCTGCCTGCCGATTGGAATGTTTGGCCCGCTAAGGAAACCTTAATGGAAAATATGGCGGAATCTGCGAAGGCTACCATAGATTATTTTGGCAAGCATATCGTTTATATTAACGTGCTGCGTCGTATGTCTGTGGACTGCGATTGCGCCGGCGTAAGTGCCGCTGAACCTACTATTCCGGATATCGGCATTTTGGCTTCTACTGATATTTTGGCTATTGACCAAGCTTCTGTAGATTTAGTTTATGCAGAGCCTCATAATCATGATTTGGTAGAACGTATGGAATCACGTCATGGCCTGCATCAATTAACGGCTATGCGTGAGCTGAAAATGGGCAACGATAAATACGAACTGATTACTGTTGACTGATGAGGACGCTTCATGACAATCAAAGAAGTAAGTGAAAAATATAACATCTCTGCGGATACACTGCGTTATTATGAACGTGTAGGCATGATTCCCGCCGTGCGCAGAACTCCCGGCGGCATTCGCAATTATGGCGAGGAGGAATGCGGCTGGATAGAATTGGCAATTTGTATGCGCAGCGCTGGACTGACCATTGATACTATGATAAAATATGTTCAATTATATCAGCAGGGTAACGCAACCATTAAGACCAGATTAGACCTGTTGATAGACCAAAAGGCCAAGCTGGTGGAGCAGCAGAAAAAAATAACTCAAACCCTGCAGGTTTTGGATTATAAAATAGGTCGTTACCAAATTGCGTTAGCAAGCGGGCATTTAAGCTGGTAAGCTAGGCTTAAAATAATAGACCTGTATGCAGTAAACTTTAGTTGGCTCAATGCTGTGTTGAGCCAACTTTTTTATAACAGAGGTAATTATTATGCGCAAATACCTTTCCTTTATTTTAATAATATTGTATGTCTTAGGCTTGGTATCAGGCTGCGGCAGACAGCCAGACAAAGCTGATGCAGGCAGTGACAGCTCTGTGGGTGTAAAATACATCCGTCAATTAGTTGCCGAAAATAATAAGACTACCCGCAGCATTATGTGGCAGAGCGATGTGCGGCAAGCTTATAAGGTTGAATATCAAGAAAAAGGCACTAAGCAGCTAGGCACTCAATATGCCGTGGAATGCTCCTTTGCAGAGGGCAGAGGCGATTACATTCAGTATCGGGCGCAGCTTAAAGGCTTAAAGCCGGGAACGGTGTATGAATACCGTATTGTGACCGATAAAAATAAGGGCGCCTGGCACACTGTGAAAACTGACGACGGCGGCAGTTTTACGGCGCTTATTTTTCCGGATTCCCAAAGCAGTGATTACAGCGGCTGGCAGAATTTAGCACGCAGCGCTTACAAGCGGCATAGTGACGCTAAGCTGTTTATCAATATGGGAGATTTAGTGGATAATGGACAGGATGCCAGCCAGTGGCGCGCCTGGTTTGCCAGTGTGGAGCCCTTCAGCGCTGATACAGCCTTGGCTCCGGTAATTGGTAATCATGAAGCTTATAGTCTGGATTGGAAAGTAACGCCGCCTAAAAGCTATGTTAATTTATTTAATTTGCCGCCAAACGGCTTGAAACAATATCCTAACCAATTTTACAGCTTTGATTATGGCCCGGTACATTTTACTGTTTTAGATACTAATTTCCAAGAGGCAAAGGATTGGCAGCCTAAGCTTTTTGAGGAAGAGCTGGCATGGTTAGAGCAGGACTTGGCGCGCAGCAAAGCTAAATGGAAAATTGTTTTGCAGCACCGCGATATTTTTATGTATGCCTTTAGTAAGGAATCCGGCAGACCGCAGCGGGAAACGCATTTTCTTGATTTTAGCCGCCAGCTGATGCCGATTTTTGAAAAATATAATGTGGACGCAGTACTCAGCGCTCATCTGCATACCTACCGCCGCCGCGTACCGCTGCGTAATTTTGCACCGGCAGCAGACGGTATTACTTATATTTTGACAGGCGTGGCAGGCAGCGTGCGCTATCCTAAGCTGTGGGGAGATTTTGCGTGGGACGCAGGCCGTGCGCCGCAGCCGGAAACGGCTAACTATATGACGCTGCAGGCAGAGAACAATAAACTGGTTTTCAAGGCCTATCTGCCTGACGGCAAAGAATTTGATTCTGTAGAAATCAAAAAGTAAATACAGTAAAATACCCTCTTATGCTAGGTGCTTGAGGAAAATTTGAATACCTAGTCATAAGAGGGTATAATATTTTGAAGGATAGCTTACGGAGAAATTAAAAAATAATTGTATTTGCCGCTGTCAGCGTAAGGGAGGCGTACTATGAAAATTTATACCTTAATGGAAAATACAGCCAAGGAAAGGCAGTTTTGCTGCGAGCATGGCCTTAGCCTGTACATCGAAACTGCCAGACATAAAATTCTGTTTGACACGGGCGGCAGCGCTGCTTTTGCTGCTAACGCCGCAAAATTAGGAGTGGATTTGGCGGCGGTGGATGTGTGCGTTATTTCTCACGGACATATCGACCACGGCGGCGGTTTGGCCAAATTTATCGCTGTCAACAGCAGGGCGCCTATTTATATTAGCCGTTATGGCTTTGAACGTCATTTTTCCGGCAACGAAAGAGAGATTAGTATACCTGCGCACTTGCAGGAAAGCGGTCGCTTTGTGTTGACAGACGATTATTTAAAAATTGACGACGAGCTGGAGCTTTTTAGCTGCAATGAGCGGCAGGCTGCTGCCCGACGATTTTAAGCATGAGCAGTATCTGCTTATCCATGACCGCGGGCGCAGAATTTTGTTCAGCGGCTGCTCCCATAAGGGCATTTTAAACTTAATGGCTTGGCTGCTGCCGGATATTTGCATAGGTGGTTTTCATTTTATGAAGCTGGCGACAACTGGTACGGATAAAAAGATTTTGGACGATGCAGCAGCTAAATTAGAAGCACTGCGCTGCACATACTATACATGCCACTGCACTGGCCTCGTGCAGTACGCCTATCTTAAGGAGTGTATGACACGGTTACATTATTTGGCGGCAGGAGATGTAGTAGAGGTGTAAATTTAGAATCATTATAATGGTCTTGATATTTTAGAACATGATTATACTTAAAAATATAAATAAAAATTTTTAAACAGCTATTGAGAAATTGAGTGTTGTTAAATAGCAAGTAGTTAGTGTCACTATTCTGCATTAATTTATAGGTATATCAGGTAAGTTTTATGCTGATTTAGCTTGACTTAGGATGATAGAAAGCAATATAATAATGTACAATAGATTAATGTGCTTTGGAGAGCCTTGTTTAAATGGATGTTTTATGATAAGTGATAAAATTTAATATTTGGCAATTTATATAAGATAATTGCTTTACCGAGAAGATAGTCATTGTATTTGTTAGATAAATATAATGGCTATGAAGTATAATTTTACTGGAGCGCTAGTTGTAATACTGAAATTTGTAGTTAAAAATTTATTATAAGGAGATAGGAGCGACAGCAGATTTTGCTGTTATAGTAAGCTATGTATGATATTCATTCGCATATAATTTACGGTGTAGATGACGGTTCTCCCAATGTGGAAACGTCACGAGAATTATTAAAAATGGCTGCAAGCTGCGGTACAAAGCATATTGTAGCTACACCTCATGTTATTGAACTTAATAATTGTCCATCTTGGCAACGAATTAAAGATGGGGTGGAAGAACTGCGGAAAATAGCGGCCACCGAAAAACTTGATTTGGATATTTATCCCGGTGCAGAAATAGAAATGAACTGGGATATTTTAGATTTATTCAAAGAGGATGAACGTTGCTATTGTTTGGGCGGCACACATTATTTATTGGTAGAACTGCCGGCTATGACTATTCCAGATTATACAGAGGATTTTTGGTATGAGCTGCAGCTGAAGGGGATTTGTCCGGTGCTTGCACATCCGGAGCGCCATCAAAAGCTTATGGAACAGCCGGAAAGATTGTTGAAATGGATGCGTAGTGGCATTTTGACGCAAATGAATGGCGGGAGTATTACAGGCAGATTTGGTGAGCATGTGAAAAAACAGGCAGAATTTTTGTTGAAAAATGGCTTGGTTTGTTTCATTGGCAGCGATGCACATAGAATTAAAATTCGCAATACTGATTTGACACACGCCCGAGAGAAATTAACTGAGCTGATAGGTGTGGAAAAAGCGCGGATGATTTGTGTTGACAATCCGCAGAAATTGTTGGCAGACGCTGATATAACTATTAAATTGCCACAGCGTTTACAAAGAATAGAAAAGAAAAAAAGTTTTTGGAGTAGGCTTTTTGGATGAGGAGAGGAATATGAAGAAATTATTATTTCCCTTAATTTTGGCAAGCGGTATGTTGTTAACGCATGCAGTTGCCTTTGCGGATCAAACAGAAGAATATATTATGTGCGGCGGTGATCAATTGCAGCTAACTGTTTATAATCACCCTGATTTAAGCAGTCCTGTTAATGCTACTAATAATCCGTATATTGTTCGTCCTGATGGTAAATTGTCAGTGCCTTTGATTGGTGAGATTGATTGTAATGGGAAAACCGTAACTCAATTTACTAAAGAATTAACAGAGAGATTAAGCGAGTATGTGGTAAATCCTTTGGTTACAGTCAATATTACTAAACTGGGTACTACTAGAGTTTATGTATTGGGTGAAATTAAAAAGCAGGGACTTTATGAATTAGAAAAAAGCCACAGACTGTTAGACGCGTTGTCTAAAGCTGAAGGCTTTTTGGACACTTCTGGTAAGAAAAAGATTTTTGTTATTCGTCGAGGAGAGCAGGAACCATTTTTGAAGGTTAACATTAATGATTTCTTGACAAAGGGCGATAAATCGAAAAATATAGTACTCAATGAGGGCGATTGTGTATATCTGACCAGTAATGGCAAGATTACATTCCAAAAAGATATTCTGCCGTTCTTGAGTGGTATTTATATGGCTAGTGAAGTAAAAGATAACGAGAATAATTAAGGAGTATAGCAGTGGACGAGCAAGAAATTACAATCGATTTACGTGAATTGTGGGATGTATTGAAGAAAAACGTTCGCACTATTCGTAAAGTTACTATTGGCTGCGTTGCGGCATCTGTACTTTATCTTATTATTGTACCACCTACCTATGAATCTACAGCTTTGTTGCGGGTAAAACAGCCTAAAGGAATTGGGTCCTCTATTTTAGAATCTATGCCCATGGGTAATTCTATGGCTACTAAACAGCTTATGAGTACTTATGCTGAAATTTTAAAAAGCCGCAGTGTTGTAATACCAGTTATTGAAGCAACAGAGGAAGCAGATGATGATGGCAAGTATCCTATGTATGAAGATTATTTAAAAAAGCGTGTTACAACTAACCCGTTTAAGGATACCGAAATTATGGAAGTAACCGTTAATGCAAAGACAGCTGAAGATGCTCAAAAGGCTAATCAATTATTGGTTAATGGCTTTTTAACACGTTTAACGGAATTAGTGCGTGGAGAGCAAAAAACTACGCGCTTATTTATTGAAGAACGTGTAAAATCTTCTAAGCAAGAATTAAATGACGCTGAAACCAAATTAACTGAGTTTAAAAAAGAAAATAATCTGCTTTCTCCTGGTGATCAGGTGAAAATGACCGCTGAAAAGTTAACTATGGTGGATAAACTGCGGGCAGAAAACCAAGTAAACCTAGAGGCTGCTAGGGCACGTAATAGTTCTGTCAGTGGTCAACTTGAAAACAATGCTGCTAGTGTTGCTGATAATAATGTTATAACTGCTTATCAAAAACAATTAGCAGAGTTAGAAACACAACGTATTAATTATTTAGATAAATATACTGAGAAGCATCCTAAGGTAATAGAAGTTAATAAAGAGATAGCGGGCTTGCGTAAGAGTCTGAATGAAGAGATAGAGCGTGTGGCTGCGTTGCAGACTTCTTCTACTAACGTTGTTCATCAAGGCTTGTTAGCTGATAAATTTAAGAGCGAAGCCGAGATGAATGTAGCTCAAAGCAATCTTAACACTATTACAGAGTTGGAGAAGCATTACAACGAGGACGTGCAAAAACTGTCAGATACGGAGCAGAAATATTTAAGCTTGTATCGTGATTCCAATGTTGCTCAGGAAATTTATGTTATGCTGGCAAAGCGTTTAGAAGAAGCAAAAGTTGCGGAGGTTGCTGTATCTACAGAAGTACAAGTAGTCGATGCGCCTACTTTGCCCGATAAGCCTGTAAAACCAAAGAAAGCATTGACCTTGATCTTAGCTTTATTATTAGGTATTTTTGGTAGTAGTGGTTATATAATTGCCCGGGAGCTAATGAATCGTACTATTAAAACTACGGATGATGTGGCAACTTATTTGGGATTGCCGGTTTTGGGTCAGGTTCCTAGCAACGAATCCCTAAGTGAAGCACAGGAAATGGAAAGTTTAAATACCTGGCAGAAAATTTGGAGGGCATTATGGAAGAAGTAACTTTAATAGCGAATACGGATGCCAAATCTCCTGTGTCCGAGGCATATAGAACTATTAGAACGAATATAAAGTTTTCTAATATAGCGGGTCATGAGTTAAAAACTATTTTGTTGACTAGCGCTACTCCCAATGAAGGTAAAAGCACCACTATTTCCAATTTGGCTGTAGTAATGGCTCAGGCCGGTTACAAGGTTGTATTGTTGGATTGTGATTTTCGTAATCCTACTCAGCATAAAATGTTTAAACTTCATAATAAGGGATTAAGTAATTGTGTAGCTACCGGCAGTGATGTTATGGAGATTATACAGGATACTAATGTAGAAAATTTATATGTTTTGACTAGCGATCCCGTTGCCCCTAATCCGTCGGAGCTTTTAGCAAGCCAAAATATGGTTGATATTTTAGAAACCTTAAAACAGCATTTTGATTATGTGCTTATTGATACTCCGCCTATTATGCCGGTAACTGATGCTGCGGTTATTAGTGGCAAAGTGGATGCAACTATCATGGTAATTGTAGCTGGTGCTATAAGTCCGGCTGTAGCTATAGAAGCTAAAACGCGTTTGGAGCAGGCCGGGGCACATATTATTGGTGTTGTATTAAATAAAGTTGACGTAGCTGCCAGCAGTCATTATGGCTATGGATATGGTTATTATTATTACTATGGACATGAACATAATGACAAGTCTGGGGGGGCGAAAGAGGATATTGGAGATTAAAAAAGTGGTAATGATAGTTTGAAATTTGAACTGTTCCACTATTTTTAGAAAAAATGTATGGAGGATTTAATGCGATGAAAAAGCAATTTGTTTATGGAGTTACAGCAGCTTTGATGATGTGTTGTTCTTCTGCTTTGGCATCTCCCTTAGTAACAAGCAATGTTCCTTTAGACAGCCGTTTTTATGATTATGTAGATAAATTGGAAGGTATGGGATATATCAAAGATATACCTGCCAGCACTAAACCTTATAGTCGCTTGGATATGGCTAAATGGTTGGTTGATGTTAATTCTGCCGGTATGCCGGATTACTTAAAAGTTTATTATGATGAAATGACTGCTGATTTAGCAGAAGAAATTGCTTATGTGAAGGGTGATAAGAAAAATTTTAAGAGTAATGTAAAATTACGCAGCGCGTCCATAGATTTTTCTTACGTTGATGCTGATCAAACTGCTTATGGGTACAGAGGCAGCACAAGAGATCAGCAGATTAATGCTAATTGGCAGCCGTTAAATAAGAATAATAATGGTTATCGTTATGGCGACGGCTTTAATGCGGTAGGTAAATTAAATATTTCCGGTAGTATCAATAAAGATTTTGCTTTGAGTTTAACACCGCGTTTTAGTTGGGATAAGGATGAACATGGTGATGCCAGCATAGAAGAAGGGTATGTTAAGACCCATTTAGGTGTTTGGGGTATTGAAATTGGTAAGCAGCCTCTGCAATGGGGCGGACATGGTCATAATAGCGGCTTTGCTTTTAGTAATAATGCTACACCGCATACTATGGTCAAATTAAATTTGCTTGAACCACATACATTTGATAACGGTTTTTTTAAATTTTTGGGTAAAGCCAATGTAAATGTTTTTTACAGTCAGATGGAAGGTAACCGCAAAGAGCAGGCTTTTGGCTACTATGGTCATGCGGTTAACGAAAGTGATAGCGCTGATTTGCTTGGCGTTCGCGTAGATATAACTCCAAGTAATAATTTTACCTTCGGTTTAGAACGTTTATCCATGCTGAAAAGCTTTAATAAAGATTGGATTTTAGGAGATAATGCTGAGGATAACGATCAATGGAACGATATTGGCGGCGTTGATTTTCGTTTGAAATTCCCGGGTATGCAGGTTTATGGTTCTGCCTATGGCGAAGATCAAGCAGGCGGTTTGCCTAGTGAATATGCTTATAGTGCCGGATTGTATTTCCCGCAGCTTTCTGCTGATGGTAGCTGGGATTTGCGCTTAGAAGCAGCTAAGACTAACAATAGTTGGTACAGTCATTGGAGTTTTAAAAATGGTTGGACATATAAAAATGATATTATGGGCGATGCTATGGGTAAAGACGCTTTACAGTACACCGCAGTAATTAATCATTATATGGATAACGGCGACCAATTGGGCTTTTATTTCTCCAATACTGATTTTGACCGTCATGTAACTGATAATCCGGAAATGCAGGAATATAAAATCAACTATGCTAAAAAGCTGCAAAAGAATATGTATCTAGATGCTTTAATTGGCTATGCTAAAATTGACAATGCTAATTATCGTAGTGGTAAAAGCGACAGCACAAAGATGATTGGCTTAGGATTGCGTTGGGAATACTAATTGCAGAATATTTATAACTTTAAAACGGCCTTTTCAAGGTTAGCTATATAGTCTAACTTTTGGAGGTCGTTTTTGTTTTATAGTTATTTACAGATTATTTTTCGTTTACCCTTTGCTAAGTGTACTTTATGCGCTAGATGTGATATAATAAAACAGGTTATTTTTAAAAACAGGCTTCCTGGTTAGTGTGCAGCGAATATGTTATTGTTTTATGCGCGCTAAAAGGTAAGGCTTAAGTAAATTATAATAGGATGGTGACAAAATGAAAGTATCTGCTGAAGACGTAAAGCACATTGCGCAGCTTTCCCGTTTAACAGTTCCTGCTTCTGAGATGGAAGTGTTCACGGAACAGTTTAATCAGATTCTTAACTATGCCGATATTTTGGAAAAAATTGATACCACCGGTATCGAACCGACTCCCTATGTATTGCCCGTCAGCAACGTATTACGTGAGGACGTTGTAAAAGAGGGCGTTTCTCATGAGGAAGCTCTGAAAAATGCTCCGGCTGTCCATAATGACGGCTTTAAAGTACCGCGCGTAATTGATTGATAAGGAGGCACTACTGTGGAACTGTATAAACTTACGGCACACGAGCTGCATGATAAGCTCGTTAATAAAGAAGTCAGCTCCGTTGAACTGACCAACGCTCTTTATGAGCGCATCGACGCAGTTGAAGACCGGGTTAACGCTTATGTAACCTTGGATAAAGAAAACGCTTTGGCGCAGGCTGCTAAGGTAGACGCTAAAATCGCTGCCGGTGAAGCTATTGCTCCCTTGGCCGGTGTACCTGGTGCAATTAAAGATAATATCTGCACCAAAGGTTTGCTTACTACCTGCTCTTCTAAAATGCTGAGCAACGTAGTTCCTATTTATGACGCTCATGTTATTAAAAATCTGCGTGCTGACGAAACTGTGTTCTTGGGCAAAACCAACATGGACGAATTTGCCATGGGCTCTACCACCGAAACCTCTTTCTACGGCCCCACACATAACCCGTGGAATTTGGAGCGCGTACCCGGCGGTTCCTCCGGCGGCAGCGCTGCTGCTATTGCTGCCGGTGAAGCTATTTGGACTTTGGGATCCGATACCGGCGGTTCCATCCGCCAACCGGCTTCCTTTAATGGCTGCGTTGGTATTAAACCTACCTATGGCCGCGTATCCCGTTATGGCTGTGTAGCTTTCGCTTCTTCTCTTGACCAAATCGGACCTATCACCAGAGACGTAACTGATGCTGCTATTGTTTTGAATACTATCTGCGGCAAGGACGAAATGGACTCTACCTCTTTGGATGTGGAAGTACCTGATTTCACCAAGGCTCTGCGCGCCGATGTAAAAGGCTTGCGCATTGGTCTGCCTAAAGAATATTTTGGCGAAGGCATTGACCCCGAGGTTAAGGCTGAAATAGCTAAAGCAGTTAAAAAATATGAGGAGCTGGGTGCAGAAATCGTGGAGGTTTCTCTGCCCCATACCGAATATGCTGTAATTACCTACTATATTATTGCTCCGGCCGAGGCGTCTGCTAACCTGGCACGTTATGACGGTGTTCGCTATGGTTACCGCAATATGAACGCTGTTTCTGCTCCGGAAATGACTACCATGAGCCGTACCGAGGGCTTTGGCCTTGAGGTTCGCCGCCGCATTATGCTGGGTACCTATGTGCTTTCCAGCGGCTATTATGACGCTTATTACAACAAAGCTATGCAGGTGCGTACTCTTATCCGCCGTGATTTTGAAGCAGCCTTTGAAAAATGCGACGTACTGCTGACTCCGACCTCTCCTGTTCCGGCGTACAAGATAGACGGCAAAATGGATCCGCTGACCATCTACATGCTGGACGTTACCACTATTCCTGTAAATATGGCTGGCTTGCCGGGTATTTCCATTCCCTGCGGCTTTGCTAAGGACGGTATGCCCATCGGTATGCAGCTGATTGGTAAGGTGCTGGACGAAGAAACTATTCTGCGCGCAGCCTATACCTTTGAACAAGCAACCGAATATCATAAAGTATTCGCACCGCTGGGAGGTAAACAATAATGACTAAATATATTACTGTTATCGGCTTGGAGGTCCATGCCGAACTGAAAACCAAAACTAAAGCCTTTTGCAGCTGCTCTACCGAATTTGGCAGCACTCCGAACACTCATGTCTGCCCCGTTTGCTTAGGTATGCCAGGCGCTTTGCCCGTACTGAACAAGCAGGTTGTTGATTTTGCCATTAAAGCAGGCTTGGCTTTGAACTGCGACATTCAAAAATACAATAAATTTGACCGTAAAAACTATTTCTATCCTGACCTGTCCAAAAACTATCAGATTTCCCAATTTGATAAGCCTATTTGCTTAGGCGGTCATATCGATATTGTAGTTGACGGCGAGCACAAACGTATCGGCGTAACCCGTATTCATATGGAGGAGGACGCAGGCAAGCTGAACCACAGCGGCGCAACTATCTCTACTTCCGATTCTTCCGCAGTTGACTACAACCGTGCAGGCGTACCCTTGATTGAAATTGTTTCCGAGCCTGATATGCGCAGCGCTGCAGAAGCTCGCGCTTATATGGAAAATCTGAAAGCTATTTTGGAATATACTGACGTTTGCGACTGCAAAATGCAGGAAGGCAGCCTGCGCTGCGACGCTAACATTTCCATTATGCCCGAGGGCGCTAAAGAATTTGGCACTCGTGCCGAAATCAAAAACCTCAACTCTTTCCGTGCATTGGAACGCGCTATCAACTATGAAGTTGAACGCCAAAAGGAAATTTTGGAGGACGGCGGTCACGTTGTGCAGGAAACCCGTACCTGGGACGAGGGCAACGGCGTAACCTTGTCCATGCGTTCTAAAGAAGAAGCGCACGATTACCGTTATTTCCCTGAACCGGATCTTGTTCCCGTGCAGCTGGATGATGCTTGGATTGAGCGTATTCGCTCAACCATGCCGGAGCTGCCTGCACAGCGTCAAGCTCGTTTAATGGCAGAACACGGCCTGCCGGAATACGATGCTTCTCAAATCGTTTCCACTAAAGCTATGGCTGAGTATTTTGATGAAGCAGTCAAAACCGCTAAGGACAGCAAGGCTGTTGCTAACTGGCTGTTGGGCGACGTTTCTGCTTACATGAACAACGAAGGTATTACCATTGGCGAATTTAAGGTTGCGCCCGCTCATTTGGCAGAGCTTGTTAATTTGATTAAGGACGGCGTGCTTTCCAGCAAGCTGGCTAAAAAGGTCTTTGCCGAAATGCTCAAAAACGACGAAGCTCCTAAAGCGCTTGTTAAAAAGCTGGGCTTGGAGCAGGTTAGCGACGAGGGAGCAATTCTCAAGCTGGTTGAAGAAACTCTTGCCGAAAATCCCCAATCCGTTGCCGATTATAAAGCCGGTAAGGATAAGGCTATTGGCTTCTTAGTTGGTCAGATTATGAAAAAATCCCGCGGCAAAGCAAATCCAGGCATGGTTACCAAGATGCTCAAGGAGAAAATGAGCTAAAAAATGGCTGATTATCTTGTTGGCGGATTGCTGGCGGTACTCTTTGTTTTTGCTGCCCGCAGCTATTTTGGCAGAAAATTTGGCGGCGGCTGCTCCGGTGGTTGCAGCGGCTGCCCTCATGCCAAAAATTGCGGACGTGAGCAGAAATAAAATGATAAATTTGTGGTTTAAAATTTGCAGGGAGGTCTGTTAGGTGCATATTCAACGTGGAGCGTGGGCGGAAATCAATCTTGATGCCGTTGCTCATAATGTGCAGACGGCTAAAGCCAATTTAAAGCCGACCACTAAGCTGTGCGCCGTAGTCAAGGCTGACGCCTATGGTCATGGAGCTGTGCGTGTAGCTCAAGAGGCGGCGCGTAACGGTGCGGATTTCTTTGCAGTAGCTCTTCTGCAGGAGGGAGTAAGGCTGCGCGATGCAGGTATTGACCAGCCGATTCTTGTTTTAGGTTCGCTGCTGCCGGAGGTAGCAGATATCTGTGTGCGCTATGATATTAGTCACGCGGTTTTTGATGAGGAAAGGCTGTATGCTTTAAACGACGCGGCTTTGCGTCAGCATACCAAGGCTAAAATTCATATTAAAATTGATACGGGTATGCACCGCATTGGCGTGCATGTGCGTGATGCAGGAAAATTTGCTAAGCTGGCAGCATCTTTGCCGGGAATTTACATTGAAGGCGTTTTTTCTCATTTTGCTACGGCGGATGCCGACGATAAGCATTACGCCGCCTATCAATTTGCCCGCTTTCAGGAGGCCTTGCGTCTCATTGAAGCCGAGGGCGTGCAGATTCCTCTGCGGCATATTGCCAACAGTGCGGCGCTGACGGAGCTGCAGGAATATCAGCTGGATATGGTGCGTCAGGGTATTACTCTGTATGGGCTGCATCCTGCGCATATGACTGATTGCTACAAAAATTTTGAACCTGTAATGACTGTTAAAACCAAGGTTTCTTTTGTCAAAGTTTTGCCTGCCGGTGAAACTATCGGTTATGGCAGAACCTTTACTACCACACGCACCAGTGTAATTGCTACCGTACCTATTGGTTATGCAGACGGTGTGAGCCGCCGCCTTTCCAATCGCGGCTATATGCTGGTAAACGGTCAGCAAGCTCCCATTGTGGGTAAGGTGTGTATGGACCAAGTAATGTTAGACGTAACTGATATCCCTGATGTACATGTTGGCAGTGAGGTCATTGTTTTTGGCGGGCGCGAGCTGCCTATGGAGCTGGTAGCAGAGTGGGCGGACACTATTTGCTACGAAATTGTCTGCAATGTAAGTCCGCGTGTGCCGCGGGAATATGTACGCGGTAACTGATAATTTCGCTTTCCCTTATTTTATGGCTGCCGGAGGCTACGGCTAAAGGCAGTCCTTTTTCAAAAATAAAACGCTGACTCTAGTTTTTCAGGGTCAGCGTTATTTTTATATCTGCATATAGCCGCTCATAATGCAGGCTCCGTCAGCGCCTGCTGCTTGCAGCTCCTGCCATTGCGTGCAGTCAAATTTTATACCGCCGATAGCGTAAATTTTAACGGGCGGCTTATCCTGTAAAGCTTGCTGCGCGTTATGCTCTAAAACCATTTGGCAGATGTTACGCAAAAAGTGCAGGCCTCTTGGGGGCAGCTTTGGCTTGCAGCCTGTAGCGTAGATATGTCCTGCCAATAAAATATGTGCGCCTAAACTTAAAGCCTGCCGTACTTCCTGAGCGCTGTGCACCGAGGTGCTGATAGAAAAAAATTTGCGGTCGGTTTCCGGCATGGCGGCTAAAAGCTGTAAAGGCAGGTGTAAATTTTTTATGCCAAGCCTGCGCGCAATTTGCCGGTGAGTATGCACAATTAACTTTATCTGCTGCTTTTGACATATAGGCAGCATTTGTTTTGCCAATAAAAAATATTCCTCTGGGGTTAAATTTTTGGCACGCAAAAGTAATGCAGTTGGTTTGTAACCGCTTAGTGCAATGCGCTCCAGCTGTTGTAATAGTGGCCGTGGGCAGCTGGCGGCGTCGGTAACGGCAATCAGCGGGAAACAATCTGCCTGATAATATTTTTGTGCGCAAAGGCTGCGCGCTGCTTCTTCAAACATAAATGTACTCCGCCATAACCGGCTGCAAATGCAGGCGCTGCATATCCGCATAAATTTGTGCCAGCGAACGATTATCGTCGATAGTAAATTGTTCGTCGCCCAGCTCCTGCTTGTGGCTGTGACCGCCGATGCCAGTGTTCACTCCCGCAGATATTTTGTTGGCGCAGATAAGCATTAAATTGTCGCGCACTCTGGCACATTCGCGGCTGGAAACAGTGATGGACGTAAACGGCAGCAATAAACGATAGGCGCAGACTACTTGTAAAAGCTGGCGTTCGTGTACGTCCAGAGGCTTTATTTTATCGTTATTGATAATGGGACGCAGACGCGGGCAGGAAAGGCCTATTTCGGCGTGAGGATATTTCTTTTGCAGATAATAAGCGTGCAGCCCCGTGGCGAAGGCGTCCTTGCGAAAATCGTCCAAGCCTAGCAGCGCGGCAAAGCCTACGCCGCGCATACCGCCGCGCAATGCACGTTCTTGGGCATTAAAACGATAGGGAAAAATTCTTTTTGGGCCTGCCAAGTGCAGCCTGCTATATTTGCCAGTGTTATATGTTTCCTGAAAAACAGTAACATAATCTACGCCGCAGCGGTGCAGATAGGCGTATTCGTCGCTGTTAACAGGATAAATTTCTACGCCGATAACCTTAAAATATTTGCGCGCCAGCTTACATGCTTCGCCGATATATTTAATATCGGACATTTTACGGCTTTCGCCGGTTAAAATTAGAATTTCCTGCATACCGGTTTTGGCAATATTTTCCATTTCTGTAATAAGCTGCATTTTATTCAAACAGGCGCGATGAATTTTATTGTGACTGTTAAAGCCACAGTAAATGCAATAATTTTCGCAGTAGTTGGCAATATAAAGCGGCGTAAAAAAGGTGACGGAATTGCCAAAATAACGCTGACGCTGCTGCTGCGCTTTTTGGGCCATTTCTTCTAACAGCGGCAAGGCGGAAGGAGATAGCAATGCTGCAAAATCCTCGGGTGTGCACTGCTCGCGTTCCAGAGCCTGCCGCACGTCAGCAGCAGTATATTTAGTGTAATCAAAATTATTGCGCGCGGTGATTATTTGCTGCATAAGCTGCGCGTCCAGCTGCTCCATACCCGGCTGGTAGGTCATGTGGTCGGCAAGCTGCTGCTTACTGAATTGTGCCGCTTCGTTATTATAAATACTGTTGTTGAAAAAATCGTCCTGCTGTATATTTTGTTTATCTAAAGTAGTGTTCATTGCTGCCTCCTAATCGCGCAAGAAGCCGGTCAACGGCGAGGAAGCCGATGCGCAGTCATTAACTCTGCCTAGGCCTGCCAAATACGCTTGGCGGCCGGCGCTAATGGCATTTTTAAATGCTGCCGCCATTAGCGGCAAATCCTTGGCAGTGGCAAGGGCGGTGTTTGCCATAACTGCTGCTGCGCCCATTTCCATGGCCTCGCAGGCCTGCGACGGGCGGCCGATACCTGCGTCCACGATTACAGGCAAATCAATTTCTTCGATTAAAATTTTGATAAAATCCCTTGTGCATAAGCCTTTGTTGCTGCCAATAGGTGCGCCCAGCGGCATAACGCAGGCAGCCCCCGCGTCGCGCAGCTGGCGTGCAGCCTGCAAATCAGGGTACATATAAGGCATTACAACAAAGCCTTCCTGTGCTAAAGTTTCGGCAGCCTTAATTGTTTCTGCGTTATCCGGCAGAAGATATTTACTGTCCTTGATAACTTCAATTTTAATAAAGGGGGTTTGGCAAAGCTCTCTTGCCAAGCGAGCAATACGCACTGCTTCGTCGGCAGTACGCGCGCCTGAGGTGTTAGGCAGCAGCGTGACGTTTGGCGGAATGTAATCAAGAATATTTGCCAGCTCGCCGCCGTTGGCACGGCGCAGCGCCAAGGTAATTATTTCTGCTTCTGCGTTTTCTACTGCAGCCTTGATAAGCTCCAGAGAATATTTGCCTGAACCTAAAATAAAGCGGGAGTTAAATGCGTGTTCTCCCAAAAAGAATATGTCTTTCATTATTTTGCCTCCGTTTTTGTATTAGTAAAGCCAAGAATAATACGCGCGATAGTCAGCGCCTGTTGCGCGGCGCACAAGCCGACTCTGGCTCCGCAAAGGGGAAAATCATTACAATCGCTTTGACCGTCGCCGCAGAGAAAAAAGCGGTCGCTTATTTGACGTATCTGCATCTTGTTGCCGCTGTCAAAGCCTGCAATACCGGACGCCGCCACTAAATATTTTTCGGGATAGTCAGCGAGAATAGTATTTGCCAGCATAGCCTTATCAGCAGCGTTGTCCAACGCTTCGCAGATAATAGCGGCATCGTTTAAAAGTTGGGGGATATTTTTCTCTGTAAGGCGTTCTGTATAAATTTGGTAGGCGCCGTAAGGATTTATCTGCCGCAGCAGCTTTTGCAGTGCAGTTGCCTTGTATTCGTCAATATCCTGCAAAAAATAATACTGACGGTTTAAATTGCTTAATTCTACCTTGTCAAAATCAATAAGCGTCAAATGACCTATACCAAGACGCGCCAGCCATACAGCGACGTTGCTGCCTAAGCCGCCCAACCCTGCTATGGCGACGTGTGCTTGCTGCAAAAGCTGACGCTGTTTAGCGTCAAGCCCCTTTTGCAGGACGTTTGTTAATTCTTCCTGTGTAAACATCTTAGCCGCCTCCTACAAAGCTGACGATTTCCAGCTTGTCGTCAGCTTTAACAATAACAGCTGCAAAATCAGCACGCTTGATAATTTTGCCGTTAAGCTCCACTGCCACCAGCTGCGGTTGGTAGGCTAGACGCCGTAAAAGCACCGGCAGGCTTATAGGCTCGATCAAATTATAAAAATTTCCGTTAAGAAGCATAGCTTTTCCTTTCCGTGCCAACAAAAAAGCTCATGAAGAAACTACACCCGCGGTGGTGTACCCCTTCATGAGCTATAAGCACTCACTCTAAAAATTGTTATGAATTTGTTTTTAGTATAGTAAGCGATAGGCACGTTGTCAAGAAAAAAGTAAGGAAAATGTAGGAGAGAAAATTTTCTGTTTTACAAACGTTTTTATCCGATTTAGATGTGGTAAATACAGAAGGATTTTCTCCAACTGAAATAGATGATTTGAAAGAATTTGCTGCAGATAACGAAGCTTTGATTTGGGAACGCGTTACAAATAAAAAAAATTACAATCGTTTATAAGCAAAACTGTTACAAATGATAAGACATACAGAAATTTTCTGAAAATCAGCTTGACTTGCCGGTCAAAATAATATACAATAACCCTAGCGAATTAGAATACCGTATACATTAGGCACGTATATGGCTAATCGCTTTCACCCCGCTATTATAAAATTTCTAAGGCATTGGTAATGCTCCGCTTGGTAGAGGAAACAAGGCAACTCGTACCGGTCTGCGGAATGTGAGCCTCTGCAAGGAGATTTTATAATAAATAAATATCTCTCATGAAGAGGAGGAAATTATAATGAAAAAATCCTTAGTACTCGCAATGGCTATGGCTCTTGGCGTAACTGCTAGCGCTTATGCTGCAAATCCGTTCTCTGATGTTCCTGCTGGCCACTGGGCTTATGACAGCATCTCCAAATTGGCTGCTGCTGGCGTTATCGAAGGTTATGGCGACACCACTTTTGGCGGCGACAAACTGATGACCCGTTATGAAATGGCTCAAATCGTTGCAAAAGCAATGGCAAAAGGCGCTAACGTTGACAAACTGGCTGCTGAATTTGCTGACGAGCTGGATAACCTGGGCGTTCGCGTTGCTAACCTGGAGAAAAAAGCTGACAACGTAAAGATTACCGGTGAAGTTCGTTATCACTATGCTGATAATGATGCTCCTGCTTTTGCTAATGCTGCTGATGAAAAGAAAAATAAAAACACCTACAAAACTGTTTTGCGTTCCCGTATTTGGATTACCGGTCAAATTAACGAAGACTGGAAATATACCGGTATGCTGCAAAACGAGCAAGACTTGAAAGATAACGAAGCTAATGAAACTACTGAGTTCCAACGTGCATATGTAAACGGCAAATTGGGCGGTTTGGCAGTTCAAGCTGGTCGTTACAATAACAAAGTTGCTGAAGGTAACGTATATGACCATCGTTTTGACGGCGTTCAATTTACTTATGGTAAAGACGTTAAATTGATGGCTGGCTATGGCAAAGCTACTTCCAAAAAGGCAAAAGATGTTTACTATGCAGAATTAAGCGGTAAAGTTGCTGGCTTGGACTTAATGGCTGGTTACTATGACTTCTCTGAATTAAATGAAGCAAAAGATGTTGACCAAAACATTTGGGTAGTTGGTGCTAATTATGCATTTGATAAGAACTTCAAATTGGGCGCTATGTATCTGAATGGCGATAAAGATAAATACAATGGCGACGATGATGGCTTTGTAGTAACTGCATCCTATAAAGGCGCTAAAGCTTCTCAACCTGGTTCTTGGGGCTTAACCGCTAAATACTATGACCAAGGTCGCAGCACTTATGTTGACCACACCATGGATGGTTTGGCTGATGACTATACTGACGGCTTGGAAGGCTTCAAAGGTTACAGTGTAGCTGCTAACTATGCTTTGGCTAAGAACATTGTTGCTACCGTACAATGGTTCGATTTGGAAGCTAAGGAAGGCGAAGCTGACGCTGAAACCCTGTGGTCTCAAGTAGTATTCACTTTCTAATTCTTGCTTCAAATTATCTAGCAAAAACAAAATTAACGGGACTGCTTCGGCAGTCCCGTTTTTGTGTACGTGCTTTAGCTGTTGATACAGTTGCGTAATTATTTAAGAAATAAGGATATCCTTTACAAAAATAATAGATAGTATATAATATAAGCAAAGAACAGGGGATTGTCTGAGGTGGTAAATTACGTTGCAACCACGCACCATTTTGGTTAAAAGAGATGTAGGAGAGGCGACGCCTACCAGATAATTTCCTGTTTCGTTATAAAACTAAAGATTTATTTTTTAATGCGTTCGGTATTTGCCGGGCGCGTTTTTGCGTATTTAGAAATTATTTTCCGTGCTTTATTGTAAGCTTGTGAATAAGAAAAGCATAAAGATTATAAAAACTAATCAGTCAAAAAAGTTTTACTAATAATGCTTTTTGTGCTACAATATAAAAGGATGTTAGCATTTAAAATGCGTTTGGAGGTATTAAAAAATGAAAAAGATTTATCGTTATTTATTATTGACGATGTTGGCTCTGTGCCTGTCCATTCCTGCACTTGGCGCGGAGGCTGCTAGCGTTGCGTTGCTGCCCTTGATTAACAATGTTCAAGGTGACGAGCTGGCTAACCAAATTTATTACAAGAGTGCTATTAACGCTGTGAATGCGCAAAAAGGCTTTATGATTGTGGAAAATGATAAGCTGGATGCTGCCATTAAAGCTGCTAATATTGCTAATGAAGTTCCCAATCAGAATGTTTTGGCAAAAATTGCTAAAGACGGCGATGTAGATATCGTTATTGTTATGCAGCTGGACGAGCTGAGTGACACCTTGCTTCCTTCCAGTCAGGAAAATGTTTTACAGCTTAATTTAACTGGTCATGCAGCTGCTTATAATAAGCTTACCGGAGAATTTTATCAGCATAAAATTTATGATGATAAAACCATTCCCGAAGCTTTAACTGCACGTTGGGATTGGACTCATGAAGAATGGGGCCGCAATGTCAGCCGTGAAATTAACCGTATCTTAAAGGTTAAAAAGATTATGCTTGAAGCTCCTAGAATGGGCAAGCTGTAATTTTTAAATAGTGGAAAAGGAAACTGCCCTAAACTCAGTAAAGTTTTGGGGCAGTTTTTTTATGTTTAGATTGCTTTTTGTAATTTAGGGAAATGAAGCGCTATTATATTATATGAGTAGATGTTGCGCCATTAAAAAATTCTCTATATTTGACGGCAAAACTTAAAAAAAGTATAATATTAGTAGTTATTGAATATAAGAAATGTTTAGGGAGGTGTAAGCGTGGATTTGTTTTTACCTAAGGATGTTTTAGAAAAAATTTCTTATACATCAGGTTTTACCCAAAGTCTTAAAACGATATCTCTGCGTAAAACACCGCTAAAGGACATTTTAGATGATATTACTAAGTATCGTGAACAATATACATCGCAAATTATATTCCAAAGTAATCTTATTGGTTCGCGTTTTAAAAGTACCCAATCCATAATACGTAAATATGAAAAGACTTTGCGTGTTGGCGGCGGTTTTAAACAATGCTTTAATGATGTTTTAGGATTTAGACTGCATTTTACCGAGTATCCAACAGAATATCCTGATTATTTCCGAATAGTAGATTTGCGTAATGGTAAACAAATTGATGATGGTTATAGGGCTATTCATCTATATTATCAAAAGGATAGTCACTCTTATCCCATTGAGGTGCAGCTTTGGTGTGGAGTAGATTATATGTTTAATATTTGGAGTCATAAATGGGTCTATAAATATTTAGATCCAGAAATTGGCAAAGTATTATATCAACAATATAGAACTGGCGAAATTAAAACAGAAAATGACTTCGTTACAAATCTAGCCAAAATGAAAGGAGAGCAAAATGGGCGATAAGAAAATTTATATAATTGCTAAAGTATTTGATAAGCAAGGATGCTATGCTTATCAATGCAAAAGCCAAAAAGAGCTTAAGTATCTACCGGAAACTTTAGAATTGTTGAGAGATAAAGATACGCAAATAGTAATATTAGATAATCCTGAAATCTATTCTGAATATTCTCCCTACAACTACATAGAAAATTTAAACGATTTTGTTGAAAAAGTTATTCACTTAAACAAAGTAGCTTAGTAGAAATAAAAAGTGGAATATTTCTTCTCTATAAATGACAAAGCCCTTGCTCCGATACCGGAACAAGGGCTTTTAATGTCGTTGTTTAATTTTGCAGAACCATGGTGCTGCTAAAAATTATTTGCTGTGTTCGCAAACTTGGTTGCCAACGGTGCAGGAAGTTTTGCATGCAGATTGGCAGGAAGCAGGGCATTCACCGCAGCCGCCGGTACGCAGAGTTTTTTTCAGCATAGCTTTATTTACGGTCAAGGTGTGTTTTCTCATTTTTATTACCTCCATAGATAAGATTATTGCTATTTTATTTTACCTTTTTTTGCTGCTTTTTGCAAGAACTTTTCTGCGAAAGAAGCTAGAGAAGCTTATAAGTTATTGGCGGGCTTTAGAATTTTAAAATTTGCATGACTGCTGCTTTTTCTTGTGATATAATATAGAAGTTAAATATTTATCTAGTAAGGTGTGATTTTATGGCAAAAAAAAGTAATAAATATAAGGGTTATCAGCCAGGCGAGAGCTATGACCCGACGGGCATAAGTCGCTATTTGGGTTTGGGCCGCCCGCTGGAAATGGATAATAAAATGACCAAGCTGGCTATGATGTGTACGATATTTATTTGCGTAGCAATAACCTTGTGGAAAAGCTCTAGCGGCATGGATACTAACGCTGCGGTTATGTATTCTTTAAACGGAGCCTTAGGATTTTTGCTTAGCTATATTATTGCTTTGGAGCTTGATCCGGACCGTCGGGCTGGCGGTATTATCGGTGGCTTTTTGACGTTGGCAGCGTATTATTTTTTTGGCGACGGCAATATTTTGGTGCTGTTGTGGCTGCTTTTCGTCCTGCGTATGCTAAACCGCAGCTCCGGCGACCGTCACCGTATTTTAGATAATGTTATCATGATAGGCTCCGCTGTTTGGATGGGTAAGCAGGGGTTTTGGATTTATCCTTTGCTGACAGGTGCGGCTTATGTTTTAGAAAGTCAAATTCAGGGCGGATATTTTCGCAGCTTGTACCTAGCCGGCATTTCCTTTGCAGGTTTGGTTATTGCAGAATATCATTTAGTGGATAATACACTTTCTTTGTCCATGATTTTGATTATGTGCCTGGCAGTAATTTTGTATCTGCCGGAACTTCGCCTTGCCGTTTATATTAAGGCTGTGGGCGATAAAAACAATAAACGTCTTTTGGTAAAGCGTTTGCAGAGTATGATGGGCTTTTTCCTGATGATTCTTTTTAGTGCTACCTTCCTGCACGGCGATGCTGCCGGCGTGCAGCTGCTGCCTGCGGCTATGGCGGCAATCGGCTGCGGTGCTTATCTTTTTGTAGCGCTGATGCGGCATCAGGTGGATTTCAGAAAATATTAAACTGGAGGTTTTCAAAGTGAGCGAGAACAGAAAAATTAAATTTACAACTAATAAAGGCGTTTTTGTTGCCGAAATGTTTGAGGATAAGGCTCCTTTAACTACAAAAAATTTTATTGATTTAACGGAAAAGGGCTTTTATGACGGAATTATTTTTCACCGCGTTATTGACGGCTTTATGATTCAGGGCGGCGATCCTACGGGCACCGGCATGGGCGGCCCCGGCTACAAAATTAAAGACGAATTTGGCGCAGGCTTAAAGCATGATGACGAAGGCATTCTTTCTATGGCTAATGCAGGCCCTAATACCGGCGGCAGCCAATTCTTTATCACTCTGGCGCCTACTCCTTGGCTGAACGGTCATCACGCTATTTTCGGTCGTGTGGTTGAAGGTATGGATGTTGTGCGTCTTATCGGCGTTGTGCCTACTGATTTTCGTGACCGTCCTCGTGAGGCTGTAATTATGGAAAAGGTTGAGGTTGTAAAATAAATGGTTGCCTATGTATATATGCTGCGCTGCAAGGACGGCAGCTTATATACCGGCTGGACCAACGATTTGCAGCATCGGCTGGCAGCGCACAATGCGGGTAAAGGCGCCAAATATACGCGCGGACGCGGTTCCTTGTACTTAGTTTATACGGAAGAATTATCTGATAAGGAAACCGCCTTAAAGCGTGAAGCTGCCATTAAAAAGCTTACTCGCGCAGAAAAGCTGGCGCTTTGCGCAGCGTGGAATTTATCCCAAGCTTAGTTTTATAAAAATCCATAGGGTCGTTTTTGCTTTTTAATTCATTTTAGGTTATAATATATTTATAGGCTTTAGGGAGCTTAGAATTACGGTGAGGCTGAATATAGCAGCCTTGCATATTAGGAGGACTAAGATGACTGGTAAAGTAAAATGGTTTAATGCTGAGAAGGGTTATGGCTTTATTCAACGCGAGGGCGGCAAGGATTTGTTTGTACATTTCTCTGCCATTCAAGCTGATGGCTTTAAAACCTTGGAAGAAGGCTGGGACGTGGAATTTGACGTTATTTCCGGCGAGCGCGGCGAACAGGCTGCCAATGTAAAGCATATTTAAAACATATTATACAAAGCTTCTTATGCAGGCACTACCTAAGGGTAGTGCCTTTTTTGCGTTAGGCGTAAAAACTTTGCAAAAAGAGGCAAAACTTCGTATAATATAATTATCAAGAAGAACGTAGGAGACGCATTATGTATAAAATTTTCAGCTTATTGATGTCCCTTGTATGCGCAGTGATGCTTGCTTTGCCTGCTTCTGCGGCTACGCGCCAGCCTGTGAGCGAAACGTATGTGGATAAATATTTTACGACAGTAGCTGCTGCCTCCTGCCTAGGCGTTTATCTGCCGGAAAACTCCACAGAGTTCAATTATCTGCGCAGCTATGGCTGGCACATTGAACCGAAAAAAATGAGCGATGGTAAAGTGGAGACTAATTTTGCGATTGCTTATAATTATTTTCCGGCACTGGAGAAGAAAATTTTTCTGGTTACCTTTCGCGGCAGCGCCGGTAAAAAAGATTGGGCTATCAATTTAAAAACTAATCGCGTAAATTTTGGCGGCAGTACCTTAGCACAAATGCAGGAAATTGCGGCAGAACCATTGCATAAGGATAAACCGGCAGTGCATGCAGGCTTTAATACTTATGTAGATACTGTTTTGAGCACTTCTGTGTTAGACGGGCAGGGAAGGCTTCAAGGCGTTTTTAAAGAGGTTGCAGAAAATCCTAATGCTGTGCTGCTTTTAAGCGGGCATAGCTTAGGCGGAGCGGCGGCTGCTCTTTTAGGCGAGCGTTTGCTGTGCCTTGGCTTGCCTGCGGAGCGTTTGTGCGTTGTTACCTTTGGCGCGCCTGCTATCGGCAATGAGCAATTTGTACAGCAGTACGGCGAGCGTTTAAAGCTGCTGCGCATTACTAATACTGCTGACCCCATTCCTGGCAGCCTGCAAACATTTTTTGGCAGCTACAAGCAATTTGGGCAGCATATTAAATACAGCCTATCGCCTAAAATCAGCAGTATCCAGCATGCGATGGCTATGTATTTTGATTACAGCGTTAGCGAGCTTTATAAGGAGTATGACCGTCAAATAGCTTTGGATAGAATTTATCCTGTTTCTGACAGCAAAATTACCGAGGGCGTACCGGTAGTAGCTTTGTGGATTCAAGAATCTGATAAGCTAAGCCAGGTGGCAACGATTACCGATTTAAAGCGCTTTGTGGCTGACGAATATAAAAAAATGCTGCCGTCCTATGTTGTAATGCACAAAGCATTAGATAAAGAAGCCTATACACAGGAGGATATTGTGCAGCAAAGCCGTTTTTCCGGCGCTGATTATATTTTGCTGTGCGGCATTGACGGTTATCGTCAGAAGCAGGGCGACGATTGGTATTTAACCTTGGAACAGGCGCTTTTTGACCGTGAAGGACGGATGCTGAACATCAGCAGCTTAGGACGCAAGGTTGCTCCGGCTGTGGGAAATATTCAGGCGGCTGGCGAAAATTTGATGGCGGCGCGCAAGGAATTGCAGCAGCATTTGCCGTTTGTGGTAACGCAGTTTGAACCGCAGCTGGTACAGGAATAAAGCGGAGGATAAATTATGGAATTACAGGAATTAGAAAGACAGCTGCAGGAATGTCAGCAATGCCTCTTTCGCAAAGAGGCGATTGGCCCTGTGGGCTGGTTTGGTAATCCGCAAAGCCCCATTGTTTTTGTAGGCGAAGGCCCCGGCGGGGTCGAGGATGATTACGGCTGTCCCTTAATTGGCCCGTCGGGGCAGCTGTTGGATAAAGCTTTATGGGCAGCGAAGATGACTCGTGACAGAGTTTTGACTACCAATGTTATCAAATGTCGGCCCAAAAACAACCGCACACCGGATGTTGCTGAGGCTTCTTTTTGCGCCAAGCGTTGGTTGGACAAGGAGCTGGAAATTATTCAGCCTAAGGTTATCGTTGCCCTTGGCGGCGTGGCTCTGCACTATTTAGGCAATCCCGGTATGCGCATTACCCGCGACAGAGGTCAGTGGTTCCGCACGGAGCAAGGCTTTGACTGCATTGCTACTTACCATCCGGCGTATTTGCTGCGTCTGGCAGGTCACAGCTTGGTTGCTGCCAAATGGGATGTTTTCCATGATTTACAAGCGGCGCGGGAGCGAGCGGCTGCGCTGGCGCCGGGATACGAATTTATGTCACCGGAGAAGGTGGACTTTTTCAAGCTGTTCAATAAAAGAGTGCATGATTATTTGTAAAAAAGTGGATTGATAAATATGCGTAAAGTACGAAAAATATGTTGCTGGTTTTTGCTGCTTATCATGATTGTGCTTTTAAGCGGCTGCGGTGGCGAGAACAAGTCACAATTTGAGGGCAAATGGCTGCGTGAAACTGCTTATAATAAAGAAACTAGTGAGGCAGTTGCTGGCGTTGGCGCAAGCTTTGTGGAAATTGGCAGAGATAAAGACCAATTTACGCTTAAAATGCCGGAATATACCTATATTCAAACTAACGCTCAAGGAGCAGAGCTTACTTATACTTGGCAGCGTTTTGACGCTTGCTCCGGAAAAATAACAGCCACAGAAAAAGAAAAAAAGCTGATAATCGTACAAAATAATGCTGCTTCTCACAGCGCGGAGCAAGAAGAATATTTTACCTATGACGCACAAACAGGCGCAGTTTTGTATTGGAGCAAGGATAGAAAGCAAAAAGGACTGCCGCCGTTGAGTTATAAAAAATTTTCCGAAAACGATTTGGCGGCTGTGAAAGAGCGCGCCAAAAAAAGTATTGAGGAAAGTAATTTTATTAAGCAGCTAAAAAACGAATATAGTAAGAACAATATTGCGCTGAAACTCAATATTGTTGATTAAAAAAGAGGAGAAGATTAGCTTAAGTTAATCTTCTCCTCTGTGCATGTAAGCTTAAATTATTTTAGTAGTCCAGTCCTCGATATTCCAAACCTTATCTACCCAGCCTTCATAAAATTCCGGCTCGTGAGAAACCAAAAGCACGCTGCCTTTAAAGGCTTTCAGCGCCCGCTGCAGCTCTTCTTTGGCATCCACATCCAAATGATTGGTCGGTTCGTCCAATACCAGCCAGTTTACGTCTTTAAGCATTACCTTGCAAAGGCGTACTTTGGCTGCTTCGCCGCCGCTTAAAACAAAAACTTTGCTGGTGATATGTTCGTTAGTAAGACCACAGGCGGCCAATGCAGCGCGTACTTCGTAATTAGTCATGCCGGGATAAGCATTCCACACATCTTCCAAAGCAGTATTTTCGTTCTTCTCCCGTTCTTCTTGTTCAAAATAGCCAGGCTCTAAAAATTCACCCAATTCCACCTTGCCGCCGAAGGGAGGGATAATACCTAAAATAGTTTTCAAAAGTGTGGTTTTGCCTAAGCCGTTGACACCGCGAATGGCAATTTTTTGTCCGCGCTCCAAATTAAAGGTAACGGGACGGGTTAAGGCGCTGTCATAGCCCAAAACCAAATCCTTGGCTTCTACAATAAAGCGGCTGGGTGTGCGCGCTTCTTTAAATTGGAAGGTAGGCTTGATTTTTTCGCGGGGCTTTTCAATCATTTCCATCTTATCCAGCTTGCGCTGACGGCTTTTAGCCATATTGGTGGTAGCTACGCGGGCTTTATTACGGGCAATAAAATCTTCCAGCTTGGCAACCTCTTGCTGCTGGCGTTCATAAGCGCTGGCTTTTTGCGCTTGATAAATAGCGTACATTTCTTGGAATTTATCGTAATTGCCGGTGTAGCGAGTCAGCTCGCAATTTTCCAAATGATAAATTACGTTGCAGACGTTGTTCAAAAAGGGAACGTCATGGGAAATCAAAATAAAAGCGTGCTCATAATTTTGCAGGAATTTGGTCAACCACTCAATATGCTCCACGTCAAGATAGTTGGTAGGCTCGTCCAGCAGCAAGATTTGCGCGTTTTGCAGCAGTAGCTTAGTTAGTAAAACTTTGCTGCGCTGACCGCCGGATAGTTCGCTGACGTCTTTATCAAGACCAACATCCCCAAGGCCAAGACCGTTGGCAAATTCTTCTATTTTACTGTCTAAAGAATAAAAGCCTGCGTGCTCCAGCTCCGTTTGGATTTCACCTACGGCATTCATCATTTTATCCATTTCCTCGGGGGAAGCGTCCCCCATTTTTTCGTAGTAATCCAGCATTTGTTGTTCTTTGGCATAAAGGGTGTCAAAAGCGGTGTGCAGCACTTCGCGAATTGTCAGCCCTTTTTGCAGGGTGCTTTGCTGGTCAAGATAACCTACGGTGGCCTTGCCGGGCCATTCCACTCTGCCGTCATCAGGCAGTACATGACCGGTAACAATATTCAAAAAGGTTGATTTACCTTCGCCGTTGGCGCCGACTAAACCAACATGCTCGCCGCGTTGCAATTTAAAGGAAACATTTTCTAAAATTTGGCGTCCGCCAAAGGAGTGGGAAACATTAGTTACATTTAAGTAGCTCATGGTGTACCTCGTTAATTTGCTAAAAGTATAGTGTAATTTTATTATAGCAGACGTTCTTTGTAAAGTAGATAACAATAAAAAAGTATGGCAGAGCCGTAAAAGCAGCAGGATTTTGCACAAATATCTAGAATAAAAAATATAGGTAATTAGAATAACCCAAATCGTATTAAATTTTTGTGAAAGGGGAATTTATCATGACCAAGAAAGACGAAGTATTTATTGAGCCTGCTAAAGTACTGAGCGACGAGGAATTGGACGCAGTGGTTGGCGGCACACAGAGCTATTATAGCGTAGGTGAGATTACAAAGGGTGAATATGGCGAGTACAGGATGATTACCTATTATGACGAAAACAAAAAAGAAACCGCCCATTTGGATTGCCCGTTGGGAAAAGTAGATGCCATGATTGAACGTCTTAACAAAAGAGGTTTGAGTGCATTATAAAAAATTAAGGCTGGTTTTCGAACCGGCCTTATATTTAATTGAAGCAGGCTCCGAGATGCTTAACTGATAAATATAGTGTAATTTTCTTATAGCAAGCGTTGTTTGTAAAGTATTCAGCGAAAAAATTGCGGCTTGCGAAATATTAGCAGGATTTTGCTTATGAGTGCAGAATACAAAATTGATAAGATATTTCTGCTAAAAGGAGGACAATATCATGACAAAAGACAACAAAGAATTTATTGACACCGCTAAAGTATTAAGCGACGAGGAATTGGACGCAGTAGTTGGCGGCACACAGAGCTATTATAGCGTGGGTGAGATTACAAAGGATAAATATGGCGAGTACAGGATGATTACCTATTATGACGAAAACAAAAAAGAAATCTCCCATTTGGATTGCCCGTTGGGAAAAGTAGATGCCATGATTAAACGTCTTAACGAAAGAGGCTTGGCTGCATTGTAAAAATTAAGGCTGGTTTTCGAACCAGCCTTAAATAATTAAAGGGATGTGCGAAGATGATTTTTGGAAATAAAAATGATATTGCAAAGGTATTGCCTTTTGTCAGCGATGGTTTGAAGCAAGCACTCCAATATATTGCGGCAACGGATTTCAGCAAGCTGGCCAACGGCGAATACGCAATTGACGGACGCAAGGTTTTTGCTCGCGTAAACACATATGAAACAGAGCCTAAGGCAGACCGCCGTCCGGAAAAGCACAATAAATATATTGATGTGCAGTATGTAGCCGAGGGCAGCGAAACTATTTGGTACACTCCGCTGACTGCGGCTTGCAAAGAAACGGAAAACAAAGCGGAAACTGACGACGTAATTTTTTACGCCGACCCTAAGGAGCAAAACTGCGTTAATTTACACGCCGGTGATTTTGCTGTTTTCTTTCCCTGGGAGCTGCACCGTCCTAACTGCGTTTTTGGCGTTGACGCTAAACCGCAGCATGTGCAAAAGGTTGTTGTCAAGGTAGAGGCGTGAGTTTGCAATTCACTCTAAAATAGGCGCTATTTGGCAGAAAATTTTGCTTCAAGAAAAAATATAAAAAGTTTTTCAAAAAAGTGTTGACAAAGTGGCGTAGAAAGATTATAATAACATTCGTGATGTTGAGCAATACAAAAACTCAAGCATCGGTTATCATTCCCCGATAGTTCAGCCGGTAGAACACCTGACTGTTAATCAGGGCGTCGTAGGTTCGAGTCCTACTCGGGGAGCCACCTGGCCGGTTGGTCAAGCGGTTAAGACACCGCCCTTTCACGGCGGTATCGGGGGTTCGATTCCCCCACCGGTCACCATTCCGGGCGCTTAGCTCAGCTGGGAGAGCGTCTGCCTTACAAGCAGAATGTCAGCGGTTCGATCCCGTTAGCGCCCACCACGCAAATTATAGCACTTCGAGCAATCGAGGTGCTTTTTTGTTGTTTGGCATAATTTGACTGAAAAGTGGTTAATAAAGGTGCAGTATAGTTTGAATAAGCTTTTGAGTGGAAATAGATTGGTAAGCAACTGGAAAAATAATGCTGTAAACAGCCTAACTTTTTATAAAAGGATTTACTCAGAAAAAAAGTAAAAAAATCTTAAAAAAGGTGTTGACAGCATTAGGACGCTGTGGTATTATATACAAGTCGACGCGATACGGCAACAAATTAAAGCCAAAATCGCTAGACAAAAAAGGATTTGGCAAAGAAGATGACAATTTTTCGCAGCCAAAAAGATGAACCTTGAAAACTGAACAATTAACCTAAAAAAGCGAATGTGCGGGTCGAGCGCGAAAGCGCACGACCAAGTCAAAATATTTCTTTTAATAATAAGAGCTAGATTAGTTCT
>Ga0129309_1000119_pt1 | contig 69850 bp, 68 predicted proteins | sample L1105metagenome_FD_94439 | JGI IMG/M metagenome (GOLD analysis project Ga0129309, IMG submission 94439) | Ring-tailed lemur group fecal microbial communities from Wisconsin, USA - L1105 metagenome | ecosystem: Host-associated > Mammals > Digestive system > Large intestine > Fecal | place: USA...
AAACTATATAAATTAGCACCATTTTGGGAGCTGAACGCCAATGAAAGTTAATCATTATACGATACTGGCTGTTGTATCAATACTGTTAACGATCGCTGGCCTAAGTTGGCTATTCTATACAATAGTGGACCAGCAACAGCAGATTATTAAGCTAGAACAGCAGCTGCAGCATGAGCAGATGAAGTACAAGATTATTATCAACGATCCGTTAGTCAGGGATGCGATGGAAGCAGGGGGATAAATGATGGATTTTGCAGTGTTGGTAGCCGTGGCACTTTTTGCGACAGTATTTGCAAGTGTAATATTCGGTAAAGAATTGGATGAAAAGGAGAAACAAGCCATTGCCAAAGAAAAAATCGAAAGTAAAAAAGAAAAAGCGCAAGTTGCTAGAAAAAGCCAAGGTAAATGGAACATTAAATAAAAAGGTCCTTGGTAAGACATTGAAGAGTTTGATCATTGATGAAGAACATCAACATGGCTCGCATTTTGATAAATAAAAAAAGCCACTACCTTTTGGGTAAGTGACCTGTGACAAGACTATTTTACCATAAAGGGGTGGCGTTTGTGAGATTTCAATGGCTTAAAAACTACCAAGATTTAGAAGAACAAATACTCTTCATGAAATGGAATCTTAACAAGAGTAGGTTGGAATTAGATCGATGGGTCAACGGTGATTTAGCAAACGTGCGCCTTGAAAAGAATTCAAGATCATCATCGTTGGAAGAAAACATCAGGATTATAGAGAATGAACTAGAGCTGCTTAAAAAAGAAAAAACTGAACTGATGGAATTGATAGATTCATTCAGTGGAGCAGATGTCCAAATTGTAAAATTAAAGTATATTGATGACATGGATGTTTATGATATAGCAGATGCCACTGGTTACAGCGTGTCTTATATAAGAAAGCGGCATACTGAGATTCGAAAGACATTATCATTCGTGGATGAGTATGAGGCACGGCGAGAGGAACGCTTGAAGAAGCAAGAAGAAATGGACTACTATTCAGCAGACCAGGATCAGTTGAGCTTGTTTTGACATTGCCACAAAATGCGACCTCAAAGCCTGTGTATATTTCTTGATTTAAACGGGTTATAGTAATAGCGTAGAAGAAACGGAGAGACGGTTATTGGACTACTCACACTAATCCAAATACCGAAAGGAGGCAATCTCCTTATCGCAAAACTTCTTTGACGGATACGAAAGACAGCACAATTTTTTGAAAGAGGTGAATCTCCTCATTTCGAAATTCGCTAGTGCTGTCTTCTTGTTATTCACTTTTGTCCCTTTGTTCGGTATGATGTTTATATTAGAGATAAGGGGAGTGTTTGAGTGAAATTTTTAGGGCTTGAAGTTGGAAGTTGGGCAGATTGGGTTAGTGGTATTGGTTCTTTATTAGCAGTCGTATTTGTAATAGTTCAGATGAAACGTGATAAAAAAATGATTAGAAATTCAGAATTGAAAGCTACCTTAGAATTAATATCAAATAAAAGAGCAGAAGCTAGAAATTGCACTTTTTATTTTATTGAAGAATTAGCTTATCGAGAAGGCGACCAAAAAAAAGTAATTTTTGAAACCAATAAATTTATTAACGAAATGAGTCAATTCATTTCAGAAATGTTTAAACTTGTTTCTAACTTAGAAGAGAAAAAATTGGTCGCTGAACTATTAATAGCTAATCATAGGATAAATGAGTATCTAATAAAAATTTATGAAATTGAAGATTTTTTTGAAAATAAAAAAGAGATATTGAATCATGTAGGTGAAATAAATAGAAACCTAAGTAGAATAGATAAATTGCTTTTGAATTATCACATCGAAAATTATAAATAATGAATTAATAATACTAAACACCTGATTAAACTCAGGTGTTTTTATTATGCCCAAAAGGAGTGACAGGAATGAAGAAACCACAAGACTACAAAAAGAAATCTGTTAAAGAGAAGCAAGACGACTTTATCAAGATGCTAACTCAGTTGAGAGAAGAGAAGGACATGGATGCTATTGCTGATCTGTTCTGGAAAGTCATCACGGCTTACGGGCTGAAGGCAGATGAACTTGCAGCGCTGAACTATTACATGATGAAGCGATCGCTTGAGGCTCCTGTTAATGCAACGTTTAAAAAAAGAACGTATGAACCTCGATGTTACACAGCTAGGAGTAGATGGGATCTTACAAGTGCAAAGAGCCTTGGTGAATGTATACGTTGAGCAGTTAGCCAAAGAACAATGATACCTGTTGTCAAAACCAAAGCGGATCGAGCTAGGTTTTATGGATCGACTAAGTGGAGAAATATAAGGCAGGCAATACTTGAGAGAGATCACTATGAATGCCAGTGGTGTAAAGCAGAAGGCAGATTGACCACACAGTATGATTCGACACTGGAAGTCGATCACATCAAAGAGCTAGAAACAAATCCAGAGCTTGCGTTTGATCCAGACAACCTAAGAACGTTATGCAAGGACTGTCACAACAAGCGACACGATCGGATGAACTATCGTGGGCAACCAAAGAAAAGAAAGTGGGATGATGAGTGGTGGTGAGTGACTACCTAAGAAAACAGCATCCCAAAAATGGATAGAAAAGTAAATCAAAGTGGGGACCAACATACCCCCGGTCGAATTATTTTGGGGTCAAATCCCAATCTAGGGAACCGGTGGGAGGGGTCAACTGTCCAAATTTATGACTAAATTTTTTTGCTAGGGGGGTGAGAGCCTTTGAAGATGTCAGATTTAAAGAAACAGTTGCTGAGACAGATTGACGTAAACGATCAGATGGAACTTGAAAAAGTTGAGAGATACCTTGATTTAGTTAGGCTTTATCGAAAGATGGATAAAGCTGTTAAGCAATACGGACCAATTGTCGAAGGCTTTAACGGCACTCAAACGTATCTTAAAACTAACCCAGCAATCGCTCAAAAAGTTACGATTTCTCGTGCAATTATTGCTCTTGGTAAAGACCTTAACCTTGATGATTTGAACGGTAAAGTAGTCACTGATAATCAAGATGATTACGATGAGAGTGATCTAACATGATTCATCAAAAACACGTTGATTACTATATCGAGCAATTCAAATCAGGGAAAATAAAGTTTAACAAAGAGCGAGCAAATTTAATTGAGTATTTAGAACGTGATGTTCTTAGTCGGGATGATGTTTACTTCGATGATGTGATGATTGATAAGTGCATTGCTTATGGTGAGAAATGGTATTTCCCAATGCAGCCATTCCAGAAGTTCTTAATCGCTTTTATCTTTTTTTATTTCAAAAAGAATGACCGGAATGTTTACCGTAAGTTCCTTTGGATGTTTGGTCGTGGTGGAGGTAAAAACGGATTGTTATCAGTCGTGCTGAATTTCCTTCAGACTGAAATGCACGGCATCATGGACTACAACGTTTCGATCGTTGCCAATAGTGAGGATCAAGCGAAAACTTCATTCGAAGAGATATACAATACAATCAAACGGAATAAGACGTTACAAAAAGCTTTCGAATATGGGAAGTCAGTGATCACCAGCAAAAAGACTGGAAGTAAAATAAAATTCCGTACAAGTAATGGCGATACAAAAGATGGATTGCGTGATGGAGCAGTAGCTTTTGATGAAATCCATCGATACGAATCGAACAAAGATGTAAAAGTCCATATTAGTGGGCTTGGTAAACGCCCGAACCCGAGGGAGTTTTATATGGGTACTGATGGTTATGTTCGTGAGGGATTCTTGGACAACATGAAAGAAAAAGCGAAAAGAGTGTTGAACGGTTCAGTCCGTTTCAATGCTCTTTTTCCTTTCATTTGCAAACTTGACTCAGAGGAACAGGTCAATGATCCTGACAACTGGGAATTAGCCAATCCTATGTTTCATCAGCCACTATCTGAGTATGCGGACAACCTTTACGAAACTGTTATGGAAGAATACGAGGATTTGGAAGACGATCCAAGTAACCGAGAAGAGTTCATGACTAAACGTATGAATTTACCTGTCACAGACTTGGAACGATCGGTGGCTAGTCGTGAAGAGATTCTGGCAACAAACAGACCATTACCAACAAACCTAATCGGCAAACAAGCCATTGGCGGATTAGACTATGCTAGTCTACGTGATTTCGCCGCTTGTGGGCTTTTGTTTCGTGATGGGGATGATTATGTATTCAAGACCCATTCGTTCGTTAGAAAGCAATTTGTGGACATTTACTACGGGTATTCTCGAAAGGCTTCTGAAACCACAAAAGAAAAGTTTGCACCGATACGGGAATGGGAAGAAAAAGGATTGCTGACGGTCATAGATGGACCCACAATCGATCCTAAAACAGTTGTCGGATGGTTTGTTGAGCAACGTGAAAAATACGGCATAACGAAAATAGTAGCCGATAATTTCCGAATGGATTTATTGCGACCATTGTTTTTGGAGGAAGGATTTGAAATCGAAGTGATTAGAAATCCAACAGCAGCTGATAATTTACTAGCTCCAAGGATTGAAGATGCATTTGCCAATAATCACATTATCTTTGGTGATAATCCATTGATGCATTGGTATACAAACAATGTACTGGTTAAGACTAACGGTGATGGGAATAAATCATACAAGAGGAAGGAAGAGGTTCGGCGTAAGACAGACGGATTCAAGGCTTTTGAATACTGCCTATGGCGTGCTGATGAAATCATTGACTACGACTACGATGATGCCTTTGATATGTTGGATGAAATTGAATTTTAGAAAGTGAGTGGATCATTATGTATAAACCTCAATATCTAAACGTTGAGCGAAAAACAAATAACGTAATGGCTGGTAACACCGTTTATTTCACTAAAGTAACTACAACGCCTTTGGGTTACAAGAAGAAACCGCCTGAACAGGTCAAAAATAAATCAGGCAGGCGATTTGCCGGAAAGTGAAGGTGATCCATATATCTAATCCAATTGAAAGGTGGTGAAAATATGTGAGTTTATTTGATGTTTTTAAGCAGTCCATACGTAATGAAGAACCTTCAGACTGGATTCCAGATCTCGTCTATGGTGATGATGAGTCCGCTCGAGCATATCTGAAAATTATGGCAAAGAATACAGTGCTAGATTTTGTCGCAAGGACAATGTCCACGCTGGAAGTAAAATTCAAAAACAAAGATGGCACAACTGATTGGGAATACATTTTGAATGTTCGACCCAACAATGATATGTCGGCTGCAACATTCTGGGAAAAGTTTTTCTACCGACTCATGGATGACAACGAAGTGCTAGTCATTTTTACTGAAGATAATCAGTTGCTGATTGCGGATGATTTTTCTCGCACGGAATACGCTGTTTATGATGATGTGTTCACTGGCGTAACAGTGAAGAACTATGTATTTCAAAAAAACTTCAATATGTCGGATGTGATCTACATTGAATACAACAATGATAAGCTTGATCGTTTTACAAAAGGCTTGTTCGAGGACTATTCGGAGTTATTTGGGCGAATTATTGAAATTGCAATGCGAAATAATCAAATTCGTGGATCGGTGTCTATCGATTCGACCGGAAGTATTAACGAAGAAAAAGGAAAAGACGGCAAGACACGAAGTCAAAGATTACAAGAGTATATTGACAAGGTCTACAATGCATTCAAAACAAAGTCTGTAGCAATTGTAGCAAAAATCAAAGGATTCGAGTACGAGGAATACACCAACAAACAAGGGGTTTCCAATCAATCACTTGATGAGCTGAACAAAATGAAAACATCGTTGATAGATGATGTAGCCAACGCCATAGGAGTTCCTACGGCGCTTATTTATGGTGAAAAAGCTGACCTTGATTCTAATCTAGATGCTTTTCGTAAACTTTGTATCGCACCACTAATGAAGAAGCTTCAGGATGAACTAATGGCGAAAATCATTACAAAAAAAGAATACAAGAACGGCGAGAGAATCAAAGTATCGAAGGTATTACCTAGAAGTATCGTCGAAGATGCAACTCAGATCGACAAGGTGGTATCAAGCGCAAGCTTCTTCCGGGATGAAGTACGTGAAGAATATGACTATGAACCTTTGCCTAATGGAGAAGGTAAAAAGCTAGTAATGACCAAGAACTATGAAGAAACAGCGAAAGGGGGTGAGAACGAAAATGCCGAAAGTTAAAAAAGTACCGTTTCAATTTACCAACGAAATCCAAAATGGTAAGCACATTCTCACCTTGAGTGGCAATGTCCAAAAGAAATATTGGCGTGACGATGATGTCATTAATGCGAAAGATATCCGAGAATCACTGGATACAGTCACAGATGATATCGTGATCAAACTGAATAGTCCTGGCGGCGATGTGTTTGAAGGGATTGAAATTTACAACTACCTAAAAGATCACCCATCAAATGTCACTGTCGAAGTAACTGGTTTGGCAGCCAGTGCCGCAACCTTTATTATTGCTGGCGCTGACGAAGTGATCATGAATGTTGGCACTTCATTGATGATTCACGAAGCTTCTACCTTTGCTTGGGGTAATAAACAGGATATCCAAAAAACGCTGAAAGCTTTAGAAACTATCGATGATTCAATTTTAGCAATTTATTCAGACAAGACCGGTCAATCAGCTGATCAGTTGCGTGAATGGATGAATGAAGAAAAATGGTTCACGGCAGACGAAGCAGTCGAATTCGGATTTGCTAATTCTGTAAAACGTGCTAAACCTCAAGAAGAACCGCAAGATATTGCATCAATGATTCAAGATGCAGTTGCTGTTGCTATGGCTAATTTAGGCCAACCTGTAACAAATCAAGTTGAGCAAGAACCAAAACCAAAATCATTAATCGCACGATTGCGAAAAGGAGAATAAATTATGTTAAAAATTACAGACAAAACTGCAGATGCGAAGAAAATCTTTAACGCTATTTCTGCAAAAGAAGATGCAACACCTGAACAAGTAAATGATGCTTTAGAGGCCTATGTCACTGCAATCGCAGAAGATGCAGGTTCGCAAGTACGTGCTGAATATGAAGAATTGAAGAACGTCACTGACAACCAAATCCTTCAGTCACGTGGCATTCCAGTTTTAACAGCAGAAGAAACTAAATTCTACAATGAAGTAGAAAAAGCCGGCGGTTTCGACAAGGACATTACATGGCCAGTAACCATTTTCGAACGTGTATTTGAAGATCTTCAAAAGGAACATCCTATTTTACGTCTGGTGAATTTCACACCTACTGTTGGTTTAACTAAAACAATTCGTTCTCGCCGCAAAGGGGTTGCCGTTTTCGGTCCATTGCATAAAGATCTTGAAGGGCAATTAGATGCTGAATTCGGAGTGGAAGAAGCAACACAGATCGCCTTAACTGCTTTCTTCTTAATTTCAAATGATACATTGCACTTAGGCGCTCGATGGATCAATCGTTATGTACGCCTTTGCTTAACAGAAGCTGTTAAAGACGCTTGGGCAACTAAAATTGTTACTGGTACCGGTAAAGACGAACCGATTGGTTTGTTGAAAGATTTAGATGGAGCCGTTGTTGGTGGGGTTTATCCGGATAAAGCCAGCGTTGGTACTTTGACATTCAAAGACGCACCTTCAATGGTTACTGAATTTGCAGCTGTTATGAAAAAAATGGCTTCTTACAAACATTCAATTGGTACTGGTGACACAAATGCTACTGATGAAACACGTGTGGTTGACGGTAAGATTTACTTAATTATCAACCCAGTCAACTACTACGATATTGTTGCACGCCTAACGATCCAAAATGCAAATGGGGTTTTCGTGACGAACATGCCTTTCATTTCCCCAGATCACATTATCCAGTCGGTTGATGTTCCTGTGAACAAACTAATTGTATTTATCGAAAATGGCTATGATGCTACTCAGTCTCAGCCTGAAAAAATTTCTGAATACAAAGAAACCTTTGCGATGAAACGCGCAACCCTTTATGCAATTGACATGTTGGGTAACGGTAAGCCTGTTGATAATTATGCAGCACAAGTCTATGACATTGCTATTCCAACTAGCGGTGGCTCGGGGGAGTAACAACGCCTAACGCTCGTATGGCGACTGTAGACTATTCTAGCCTTACGGTTCCAGAACTAAAGGCGTTGTTAGACGAGCGTGCAATTGATTATGCAAGCAACGCTAAGAAGCAAGATTTGATTGATCTATTGGAGGGATGACGAATGAACGAAAAAGTCTTTATTGATGAATTCAAGGAACGCTTTCGTATTTTTCATTCGTCCGAAGATCTCAGTATTGGCAAACAACTAGAAAGTGGGTTTGCCGATATAAAATCAATCATTGGAGAGTTCGATCCTACAAAGTATGAAAAGGGCAAAGAATTGGTTTATGAGCGTACTCGTTATTTAAGAAACGAGGCGCTCGAATACTTTTATGACAACTTTCAGATGATGATTATGGATGCTTCGATAGATTTAGTAGGTGATCAAGTTGCCGATTAAAACAAAATATGAAAGACCTGAAATTGTAGCCGGTGATTTGAATACGCCGGTTACTTTTTTTGAAGTAAAACCAAATGATGGGCCTGAACCAGGTGAACAAGAAAACAAGGAATTATATTACTGCACTTGCTTAGTCTACAATCCTTCTTCTAAGGATAGAGATATCCTTAGCGGCAAAGGAACAAAAAAAGCTGTCACAATTAAGATTCGAGATCCATTCACAGATTATTTGCCAAACAATGCGCATAAAGTGGTCTTGGATGATTTCCGATACAAAGATGATGTGTGGGATATTGTAGATTTCGCGCCAGATGTTGAGAATAACGATTTTCTTAAAATCATCTTGGGGGTGACCTCATGAGCGTTTCAGTTAAAGGTGTGGACGAGATACTAAAGAATCTCGAAGCCAAGCTAGGTCCTGCAAGAACCAACCGGATCGTGAATAAGTCGCTTAGAAACTATGGAAAAAAATTGCAACAAGATGTGCAAGAGGCGGTATCCAGTTACATGGATACTGGTGAAACGCATGACACAGTAATTGTTTCCGGAGTGAAAAAAGGACCGCCTAAAACGATCGAAGTTGGTTGGGGTCAAGGTTCAAGATGGCGCTTAGTGCATTTGAGTGAGTTTGGCTATACTCGGTTTGGTAAGTACATTAGCCCTAGGGGGATGGGGAAATTGCAAGGTGTGGTTGATAAAACAGAAGGATCTGCATTTGAAGAGATGCGGTCAGAATTGGAGGAGTTAGCACGATGAAAGATATGATGATGGAAGTCTACAATATTTTATCTGCTGATCCTACGATTGCAAAAGAGGTTACTGCAAAGAACATCAAATTCTATGAAGTACCTGAAAGCTTCGATTCGACCAAACCTTTTATTATCATCGATACACCACTTGGACCGCCAACTAGTGCTTACTATGCTGCCAACAAAGAGATGTCGCAAACGTTCAGTTATCAAATTAACGTTGAAACTCAATCAAGGATTTTGACGAAAGAAATTGCTAAAGCAGTGAAAGCTGCGATGTGGAAATTCGGTTATGTTCAGTTAAACGGTGGGCTTGATGAGTATTTCTCAGAAACAAAACGCTTTGTGGATGCAAGGCGGTATCGAAAAAACACACAAATTCACGACACAGATTATTAATCGGTGTCTATTTTATTAGGAGGAATTTATAAATGGAAACTTATGGCTTTGATAAATTATCGGTTCGAAAACTTACTACAGCTTTAGAACCAGATACAACAGCGGAAATTCACATTTTAGAAGGTAAGCAAAAAGAAGGTGGACCAACTGCCTTCGACTTAACAGGGCTATCCAAAGAAGCGGTGAAAGTATTTGCCGGTAACGTTGAATATTACCTGTCCAAAAAAGGTACCGGATCAGTAGCTGCAAACTTCGGTTTACTGGATGTCCCTGTGGAAGTTGAACAAGAAATCTTAGGATTGATCAAAATGGCGGAAGGTATTGACGGTTTCGGTGATGAAACAGATCCTCCTTATATGGCTGCAGTCGCTGAAGCGGAAGATTTATATGGTGAACCAGTTGCTTTTGCTATGGTAGCAGGTTCGTTTAATCGTGATGGGTTTTCATTGGCTACGAAAAACGATGAAGATTTTACACCTGAAGCGGGCGAGTATGTTTACAACGCAATCTCTCGAAATATTACAATTGGTGAAAATGACAAAACTGTTAAAGTCTTACGTGCGTTTGGGACGACTGCTGTAGCTCAACTAAAAACTGCTGTTCTCGGTGGTCCAGTTACACCTCCAAGTGGCGGCGGTGAATAATGAAGGGAAAGGTTAGTCTACGGACTAGCCTTTTTATTTTTGATTAATAGGAGGAATTATACATGTCAGAAATTGGAAAAGAAATCAGATTGGATTTAATGATCAATGGAACAAGAAAGACATTCACACAAAGCCACGTACCGTATTCAAAAGCTTTAGATTACACGGATGGTGAAGCAAAACTTTTCAAGAAGGATGACGAAGGCAATGATATTGCTCCTCCAGCCAGAGTGCTTACTGAATTCCGTGCTGAGTTTGTAGCCGGCTTGTTTGATGATAAAGATTTAACCGGAACTGTCCTTTTAGATGGTATCGATGCATGGGACAGAGATTTGATCATGGAAATCATTATGTATCGTGTCTTAGGTTACGAGAAAGACGTGGAAGAATCCGATCCAACAGATAAGAAAGACCCAAAAGGAAAAAAGGACGGAAAATAAGTTCGTCCGATCATCATGAGTTACAACTAGATGTGGTGAGATCGATATTGAAGATTTATCCCAGTTGGACAATCAATGACGTTCTGAATACAGATACGCTGTACCTTTATGAAATTATGTTTAAACAAACGCCAAAAGGAAAGAAAAACAAGAAACGAAAAGAAATCAAGCCGTTGGCTGATTTAGTGAAAGGGGGCGGATGATTTGGCTGGTGCAACTCCATTAGGAAATATGGTCATAAAGCTAGGTTTGGATGATGCCGATTTTGGGAAAGGCGTTGCTAATTCTAAAAAGCAAGTACAATACCTAGCGAAAGAAATGCAAGCAAATATGAAAGTAGCTGATTTGGCAGGAAACAAACTTGGCAAATTAGGTACTCGATACGATGGTTTAACACAGATTATCAAAGCACAAGAAAACCAAGTGTCCGCCCTCAAGAAAGCTTATGATGGTTCATTTGTTGACGGTAAAGCTACAGACTCCACTAAGCGGCTAGCCAACCAATTACAAGATGCTAACGGTAAACTGGCAAACTATAAATTACAGCTACAAAATACCGCAGGAGCGATTGCTGATTATCAAATCAGAAATGAAGGTTTAACTGGTTCTATCAATAAAGCAAGCGATGTTTTAATAAACAATGGTAAAAGAATAAGCGACTTAGGATCTAGTTTGACTAAAGGATTAACTGTACCTATTGCGGCTGGCGTGACTGCTGTGACTGCCGCTGCTATTAGTTGGGAATCAGCATTTGCTGGTGTAAAGAAAACATCAGACGAAGTGGTGGATAGCAATGGTAATGTTGTTTATTCATACGATGATCTTGAAGCGAGTTTAAGAAATCTTGCAAATGAACTACCGTCAACCCATAGTGAAATAGCTGCTGTTGCCGAAGCTGCAGGGCAGCTGGGGATTCAAACAGACAATGTTTCTGCATTTACTAAAGTAATGATCGATCTAGGCGAGTCAACAAACATGAGCGCTGAAACAGCTGCTACTGAGTTAGCTCGTTTTGCTAATATTACTCAAATGTCGCAAGATAAATTTAGCAACTTAGGTTCTGCATTGGTTGACTTAGGTAATAACTTTGCAACAACAGAATCTGAAATATCGGCGATGGCATTACGATTAGCAGGTGCCGGTGCACAAATTGGCATGTCCGAAGGCGACATTTTAGGATTTGCAGCAGCATTAAGTTCTGTTGGTATTGAAGCGGAAGCTGGTGGGTCTGCCTTCTCTAAAGTGATGGTTAATATGCAATTAGCTGTTGAAAAAGGAGCGGGCTCATTTGACGAGTTGAAAGCACATGCCGAGGATCAAGGTGTTTCTTGGGAAAGACTAGTAACAGCGGTGAGAAATGGCGGCAAAGAACTAACTGGTGTTTCCAAAGAAATGGGATTTACATCTGCAGAACTTAAAAAGATGTATAAAGAAGCTGACAATTCGAAAACTAGCTTGGAACAGTTTGCTGATGTTGCCGGAATGACAGGTGACAAATTTGCTGAAATGTTCAAATCTAATCCATCTGAAGCAATTATGAAATTTGTCGAAGGATTAGGAAAAGCCGAAGAACAAGGTTCGTCTGCAATTAGTGTGTTGGATGACATGGGTATAACTGAAGTTCGGTTAAGAGACAGTTTGCTGCGTGCAGCTAATGCCAGCGGAGTATTTGCTGGGGCGGTAGAAATGGGTAACAAAGCATTCGGAGAAAATACTGCACTTGCTGAAGAAGCTGGCAAGCGGTACGAAACAACGGAATCCAAACTAAAAATGCTTAGGAATGAGGCAGTTAATGCTGCTATTGATTTGGGAGGTCCTTTTGTTGATGCATTAAGAGATGGCTTAGAATCTAGTAAACCTCTTGTTGAGCAACTAGGAAAACTTGCAACTGCCTTTAGTGAAGCTGACCCTAAAACCCAACAGATGATTGTTAAATTGCTGGCAGCAACAGCTGCAGCAGGTCCATTGCTATCAATAACTGGTAAGTTGAGTGGTGGCATTGGAAGTCTCGGGAAATCGTTCATTGATTTGAGTGCAAGCATGGCTAAGAAAAAAGCCATTGATGAGGTAAAAAAATCATTTATCGATGGGGATATTTCTGCCAATGACTTTCTAAAAACTCTATCTGGTGGATCAGGTACAATGACGAGGTTTGGTGCGGCAGCCAGTGGCGCTGCTGGTTCTGGTGGTATAGGAGCAATGACAGCAGCACTTGGGCCATTAGGACCACTTATTTTGGGAATTGTTGGGGTTGGTGGTGCGCTTGCAGTTGGCTATGGCGCTTGGAAATTATTCGGTGAAGAAGCTTGGAATTCTAGTCAACGTGTCAAACGTTGGGGAGCTGATGTAGGAGAAGCAACTGACACTGCATTAGGTAAAGTTCAAACGAATACAAAAAGTGCATTAAGCGAATTTAGTTTGCTGGAACAAGGAATATCTACTGATACAGAAGCTGTTGTAGGTAGCTTCTTGAAAATGGGCGAATCGATTGAGACAAATCTAGTCAATAAAATATCCGCATTAAAAGAAATATTAGGATCTCTTCCAGAAGACGTTCGAAAGGCTGGGGAAGGGGTTACTGAAGATGAGATTGCAAAACAAGAGGAACAGTTAAAAACTGTTCAGGAAAATAATGCAAAAATCCAAGCGATAAAAGAACAGGCGTCGAAAAACAATAGAGAATTATCGTATAACGATGCTATAAGAATAAAAGCGCTAGCCCAAGAGTCTGCTACAGCATACGTGGAATCACTTGGTAGAAGTGAATCTGAGACCAAGAAAATTCTATCTGCTATGACAGGAAATGTTCAACAAGCAACAAAAGAACAAGCTACATCTTGGCTGCAGTCTCTAGGAGAACAAAGGCAAAATTCAAAAGTGGAATACACTAAAATGCAAGAAGACTTAAAATCCCAATTGGTTGATGCTGGATATGATTTGAATAGCGAATACGCTAAAGAAATGCTTGGTCTTCTGGAAAAGAGTAGCCAGTCCGCTACTCAACTGACCGAAGATCAAATGGCAACTATTTTAGCTAAATATCCAGAATTAGCTGAAGAAGTTTTTCTAGCAAACGGTCAACTTATTTCTTCTATGGGAGACGCTAGTCAGTCTGCAGTTGAACAAAATAAAAAAATGATGGAAACTATGGGTGATTTTTCGAAAGCTGCGGCAAAAACTGCGGAGGAAAATAAAGAAAAAATCAAACTAACACTAGACGAAGCTAATCAATTTGGGGAGTATTGGAATGGTTTAGTTTTAGACCCAAAAACTGGCGAATTAAATACAAATGCACAGGATGAAGTAAATAAAGCTGCGGAGTCCGAAGCTGGATGGAACAAGCTTATGTGGATTAGCAAGGACGCAAATGTTTCATCGAATGTGAAAATGATGATTGCTGAAGCCGCTATCGCTAACGGTAAGTGGGATGGTATGACCTATACTGAACAGCAAGCACTTCTTGACAGTAACGTTACGCAAGTAATGACTCAAGCTCTCCAAGCAAATGAGGATTGGGATAAATTAAATTTTGAACAACAAAAGGCTATTTTGTACTCGAACACACCAGAGGTAATGGCTGAAACTATGCTAAAACTTGGTTTGTGGGATGAATATCAGCCAGAAATCAAAGATTTGGATGCTAAGAATTACAACTTCTTAAATACAATTAAAGACTCTGAGGAAAAACTGAAAACTTGGGATGAAATCCCTGATACTACCAAAGAACTTTATGCCGATAACTATGATTTGTTAACCAAGATTTATGCATCTGATGAGATGTACAGTCGATTCAAGGAACTACCGGATTCTGAAAAGAAATTTTTCGGAGAAAACGGTGACTTATTGCTTAAGATTCTAAATTCCGAAACATCTTGGAAAAGCTGGCAAGAACTTCCTGACTCTCAAAAGAATATTTTGCTTAACAATGAGGATTTAATGACGAAAGTTTTTGCTTCAGAAGAATCCTTAAACGCTTGGCAAGAGTTACCCGATCCAGTCAAACATATGCTAGGAAACAACGAGGATATTTTGGCAAAAGTCCAAGACGGGACAATATCTGTTGAAGATTACAACCAGAATGTCTTGCCAGCTTTGAAGAAACTTTTTGGAGATAACAGTGATATTATTCAAAAATTACTCCAAGGAGAAACGCAGTTAAATACTTACAACGGAAATAATCCAGCGAAGAAAATTTTGAATGGTGATTCTTCCTCTGCTCAACAAGCGGCTAAAACCGGTGGAAACGCATTGGATATCTTTGCAAGAAATAATCCAGCGAGAAAGTATCTTAATGCAACTGATAACGCTAGTTCGAATGCTTTCAATGCAAGAGATGCCGTGCAGAAGTTCATAAATTTACCATCTGTTATAACCAAGACATTGAAGGTTGCCACCGCTGGAGCTTCTATTGGTGGTGCTGCAGCTACATTCGCTGCAGACGGAACTAATTTCCATAAAGGCGGGGATATGATCGTAAATGATCAGCCGGGGCCTTTGTATAAGGAGATTGTTCACGAACCGGGGAAAGAGCCTTACATCCCTGTAGGGCGCAATGTTCTTATCCCTAATGCTAAGAGAGGAACCAAAGTCTACAAAGCAAGTCGTACCCAATCGATCATGCGGCGCTTGGGAATTCCTAAGTATGCTGACGGGGTCGGTATTCCGGAAGATTCTACATTAGTTAGAAATTTGAAAAGTGTAACGAATACCAGATCACAGGAAGCGAAAAAGAGTGAGTTTAGCGTAAACTTTGATAATTCGATATTTGAAGATATGCTTCAAGCAATCAACCAATTAGGTTCTGACATGAGAAACCTTAAAATAATAATGAAAGAAAAAGAAGTAGCTGATATTGTAACTGATGTTCAAAACAGGAAAGATAACAGTAGAAAAAGAATGGCAGGTGAGTTGTTATAATGGAAAGTGATTTAATTATAAAGTTCGACGATTTAATCCTGTCTGATTATTTCGATTTACTTGGGGAACCTGAAATGGGGCTTTTCGCCCCGGTTACGAATGAACTGGTAAGGTCAGCGAGAGGTTATGGTTCACAAATTAAAGATTCTCGTAGTGAAGCAAATACAATAACCTTGCCTGTTTTTTCGACAAGAGGAAACTGGCGAGATTTTAAAGACGATATTTCTATACTGGCAAGAGATAAAGAGCTGCACAGAATTTGGTTTTCCCACGAGCCAGATCGTTATTATTTGGGAAAATTGGACGGGGAATCTAAACTAGTAAGGTCTTTAGAAAGGATGAATGAAGCAACCGGGAGCCTAACCTTTATTATTCCAGATGGATTTGCCTATGCTTTAGAGGAGCAAACCTTTCATTCAACAAATCAAGTTTTGTCAATCATAAATAGCGGAACTTTCAAAACACCATCCAGATATTCTATTGACTTTACGGAAGATACAGATTATTTGGGTCTTTTAACTGATAAAAAAATCATCCAGTTGGGGACAGTAGAAGACACAGATGCTTCTACAATGGCAGAAAGCACAGTCATATTTAACGAGAGTATCACGGGAACATCGAATAGAAATTGGTCAGAGAACGTTGCACGTATTCGCCATACTCCGGATTCTTCCACACTTTCTGGGCGCGTTTCTTGGAAGTCAAACTCTGTGGAGGTAAGTGATTTCGGTTCAGGAGAGGGATGGCATGGTCCAAGTGTTACAAGATTTTTGGGCGATGATGCTATCGACAATTGGGAGGCGACATTTCGAGTCGGTTTAAAACGTGCATCAAGTAATCCTAAAAGAGAACAAGTAGGGCTGCTTGAGGGGAATATTTTAGATGCAGATAATAATTTTATAGCCGGGTTCAATATTAAAAAACCACGGGCAACGGATGAACGAGTAGAGTATGCCTTTTACATTGGAGATAATCGTGTATTTCTAGGTGACATTCCTTATAATTTTCGGGATTTCTTTGGAAATGTAGTTATCAAGAAAATCGATAGTAAATTCGTCTTTTCGATTGGCGGTTTTGGTGACAATTGGAAGTTCAACTGGAGTTATAGCAAAAGTTTTACGAATGATGATGTAGCCAACTTGCGTGCTAAGTCAATGAGCGCTTTTTTCGGTTCTTGGAATTGGCGGCCAAGCATGTCATTGGGCATGAGTTATGCCAAATTTACCAAAATAAATACGAATAATCCGGAAGAAGAATCACTCAAATTTTTGACAGGTGACCACCTAGAAATTACGGAAAATTTGAAAGTCTTTTTAAACGGCACGCCAGCTGATGACTATCTTGCAAACGGTTCGGATAAGCTTTATTTTGACCCAGGGACAACAGAAGTCTTGATTGCTTCAGATAAGTCTCCATCTGTGACCGCAACGCTGAGAGAACGGTATTTATAGGAGGGATAGCATGTATTTTAGAGTAATAGACGAACAGTTCAATACACTCACCTCTTTTCTAGATGAAGACCTTCTTGATGATGAGCAATGGTATTCCCAACAAGGGAGTATTCTTTCATTAACGATTTCGAAGCAAATGTCTGGCAGCGAGTTTGTGATCGAAGACAATATGATTGCCTTTGTTGATGAAGCAGGCAAAAACAATCTCTTCACGATTATGAGTATTTCTGCAGAAGATGAGTATACACGTACAATTGAATGTGAAAGCTTTGATACAGCTCTGATCGGCGATATTGCCAATAGTTATGTGTCCAACAAACCACAGACCATTGATTACTATTTGAATCGGGAATTGTATAACACCGTTTGGGAAATAAGGCTCAATGAATTGCCTCACAAAACAGCATTGCCGGATTGTAGCGGAACAGGCGATACGAAAAAATCTCGTATTTTTGCGATCGCAGAGTCATTTGAAGCTGAATTGGATTTTGTCATAGAATTCAATAACTCAAAACTGAAACGTGCCTACATTGATATTTATCAACAACGAGGAACGGATCTCAGTAATAGTGTAGTACTTAGGACTGGCGATGATGTCGAAACGATTCATAAAACCACAGATATCTATACTACATTTACTGAGGTAAAAGTGTTGGGTTCAAATGCGGATATCTCTTCGATCAAGTATGATGATGGCATCTATTATACAACGGATGGTTCCAATATCATTTACAATCGTGAAGCCAAAACGGAGCGTGGCGGGAAAAAGGTGATGGGTTATTATTCTTCTAGCAGTGCTACTCCATCAACTATTTTCGCCGAAGGACTGTCCTACTTAAAAGAGAATGACGAAGTTAAAGTCAATTATGAGGTATCTGTTATTCGTGGAATGGATGATTATCAAGTCTTTGACTATGTAAAAATGATTGATAATGAATACAATCCAGCTATTCGAGTAAAAGCAAGGGTTTTAGAAAAAACAATCAGTCGAACTGATCCAAGTAAAAATAAGGCGGTCTTTGGTAACTTTGTTACATTAGCTAGCGGAATATCTGCTCGATTAAAGGCTTTGCAAAAGCAACTTGATGAGATCGAGGCAAGGTATTCCGTCAAACTGCTCAGTGACAATGGTACTGGGTTTATTGATGGTGTATCGAAAACAACGACATTAACAGCAACGGTTTACAGGGAAAATGAAGAGATAACAGATACGTTATCAAACTTGGATTTCTTCTGGTATAAAGTTGATAAAAACGGCGTTCATGATACCAATTGGGAACAAAATGCGTATGGCAAAGGGAAAATGGTCAGCGTGTCTGATTTAGATCTGGAAGATATCGCAAAAATCACCTGTCGAGTCAATGTTCATAAAAACAAATGGGTCCAAGCAATCTACTTCATCAACGGACTAAAGGCATTAGCGTATAGAGTAGAGCAATTACGAACAGAAGACACGTTGGTCGTTCCTGTAATCACAGATACGCATTACGCAACCGATGTCATGAATAAAGAAGACATACGAGGCAATCTGATGGTATTTGATCACCTCAAAAATTTCGTGGAATTTACAAATATGGTTGCGTGTGATTTCGTTTTACACAACGGGGATTTTGTAGATGGGCGAACAACCAAAAAAGAGAATGTCAAAAATATTGGAGAGTTTATGGGCCTTTTGGGGCAAGTAGACTGTCCATATTTTATTGCTTTAGGGAATCATGATGACAATCGGTATGGGAATCGAGCAAGCGGCAATGTGATGAACCAAGTCATTTATCCTCAAGAAATGTATCAGTTAGTCACTACAACAGCAAGAGCTTTTGGAGTGGTGGAGAATCCTTCCGATCGGAATAGTTATTACTATTATGATGTACCCGATAAAAAATACCGACACATCATGTTAAATACTTTTGACCATCCTTATACATCTGGGGCAAATCAGGATTTGAATTATATCAATAATGGTGGCTATAGAGAAAAGCAAATCAAATGGTTGATCGATGTGTTGAAAAATACGCCATCAGAATACACCGTGTCTCTTTCACAGCATTGCTCAATGGGGACGGGTTACAATGACACGAATCCGGAATACTTGTTCAATGCATTGATCGTTGAGGGCATCGTTGGAGCGTTTCGAAATGGCACAACCTACATTGGAGAAAATAAAACTGATAGAGATTTTCTAGTCAGCGTTAATGTGACATTTGATCAACCGCATAAAGTAGCCTTTGTAGCAAATGGACACCAGCATGTCGATCGAATGAAAGTTGTCAATAATGTCATGAACATAACAACGGCCATATGTAACCCTGAAGGACGTCCTCAAACTTGGTTCACTTTGACTCAAGATTTATGGGATGTTTTTTTGATCAATACGAAGACAAAGCATGTGGATGTATTGCGATATGGCTACAGTGATAAAAATAGGCAATTTGATTATTAGGGGGTGGGAGAATGCCAGTAGTACAAGATGAAATCAGTCTGATGAAAGTATCGGACGGTAATGATGGAAAAGATGGAGTTGCTGGAAAAGATGGCGTCGGAGTAGCTCAAACTGTAATCTCATATGCTCAAGCAGCATCAGGCACTACCCCGCCAACGTCAGGATGGTCTACATCAGTACCTGCATTAATCAAAGGGCAGTTTCTTTGGACAAAAACAGTCTGGTCATATACTGACGGTACTACAGAGGTTGGTTACACAGTTTCTTATAATGCAAAAGATGGAAACGATGGTGATGATGGTATAGCCGGGAAAGATGGCGTGGGCATTAGCGATACCAAAATCGAGTATGCGGGATCATCAAGTGGAACTGTAAAACCTACAAGTGGATGGAGTACTACTATCCCTGCTGTTCCTGAAGGCTCATTTCTTTGGACAAAAACGACATGGTCTTATACAGATAACACATCCGAGGTCGGGTATAGCGTGGCTAAAATGGGAGCTAAAGGAGATCAGGGGAATCAAGGGATACCGGGAACGCCGGGAGCCGATGGTAAAACTCCTTATACACATTGGGCATACGCTTGGAGTGTGGACGGTACTTATCGGTTTACTACTACTTATCCGGGAGAGAACTTGCTTCTAGAATCAGGTCTAGCTGTGAAAAACTCTAACTACAATATTAACCAGTATAAAATGACTGATCTAATGGAAGAAGGGAAAATTTATACTATTCGATTAAAAGGAGTTTTGGGAACAGGTAAATCCCACTTTGGTGCTTGGCTTGATGGAGGATCGATCAGCTTAGGTTCTTTTGTAAACAAAGGTAATGGGCTTTATGAATTAACCTTTACAGGAAAAAAAGGCACTAATACAACTACAAGTATAATTTATATTTATACGGTATATAGTTCAGTTGTGATTGAGAGCTCCATTGAATGGATAAAGCTAGAAGAAGGCAAAAGTGCAACGATTTGGACTCCTTCTCCTACTGAAAATTTTGAAGGCGCCTATCCAACATTTGCCGGGACATATACTGATTATGAACCAACGGACAGCGAAGATCCCAGCAAATATACTTGGCAAAGAATTTTAGGGGAATCCGGTCAAGATGGGAATGATGGTAAAGACGGTGCGAACGGACAAGACGCAAAAGAAGTAATCAGCGGCTATCTTTCAAATGAATCCATTATTGTACCTGCAACTGCAGCAGGATCCGTAACAGATTTCTCAAAAGCAGTAGGAGACTTTGTTGTTTATGAAGGTCAGACAAAACTCTCATCTGGTGTAACGTATTCGAAAGTTTCCGAAACGGGAATGACCAGCACCATTAACTCTGCTGGCCGCTATACAGTCACTGCTCTATCTGCTGATGTTGGTACCGCAACCTATCAAGCAGTATATAAATCGGTAACTGTTCAAAAAATAATGATCGTTGTAAAGAACAAGCAAGGGGCAACAGGTCCTGTAGGATCTAACGGAACAGACGGGAAAGGAATCGTGTCTAGTGCGACTACTTACCAAGCAGGGACATCTGGAACAACGCCACCGAACGGAACATGGAGTTCTTCAATACCTAGTGTTTCTGAGAATCAGTACCTTTGGACAAGGGTTGTTCTTACTTACTCCGATAATACGACTTCAACTGCTTATTCTGTTGGGAAAATGGGAGCAAAAGGAGAAACAGGTGCTACTGGATCGACAGGAGCACCGGGAGCTACAGGGAATGGAATTAAAAGTACAACCATCAATTTTGCTAGTTCAACTAGTGGTACAGTAGTGCCTAGTAGTGGCTGGATCACATCAGTTCCCACAGTTGCTGCTGGAAATTTCTTATGGACAAGAACTATACTAACGTTTACTGATAACAGCACTAATACTTCATATACTGTTGCAAAGCAAGGTGAGAAAGGTGATCCAACTGGTATTATAAGTCAATCTACAGTACCAATTAATCCTTATGTTGGTATGCTTTGGCAAAATACAGGTGCAAGTGGATATATTATTGGAGCAACTTACCAGTGGAATGGTAGCAAATTTAATTTATACATTTTTACAGCAGATAATATTGTTACAACTACTCTATCTGCAATATCTGCTAACTTAGGGAATATCACAGCGGGGAATATTAGTGGAGTGTTGATTAGTGGGTCTGAATTTCAAAACCCATTTTCAAATGAACCAATTGACGGAGGGGATGGATCTACGGGTAGCACTGCTTCCGGTATTGCTACGCTTAAAGGCAAGCTCAGTTTTGATGGAGAAATAGATACATCTCATAAATTTGCCACGGAGTATGGTCCGGTAAGGCTTGGTGGAACAGTACGTCTAAAAACAGCTTCTCCTACTACAGATCCTGCGTTAATGTGGTGGTTAAATCCTTACGGTTTAACATTGAGAGTGAATGGAGTTGGCGGGACACTTCGGTATCAAGATTTACTTGCTTACACAGATACGCTACTTTCACCTAACAGCGGTTTCAGTCAATATACAACAAGTGGAGATAACGCGCCAATAGTTTCACGGGTAGGTCGCATAGTTCAGCTGTCAGGAGCGTTTAAGAATAATAATGAACTGCCAATAAATGCTGATATGGTAATGGGAGTATTGCCAGAGTGGGCTAGACCTAGCCGTTTGGTTATACAAAGACAGCAAGCGTCATATAACAATACGTTTTTGCTGACGATAAAAACTGACGGGACTATAAATATGAGCCGTCATGCTGCAGGTGCTTCAAATGTAACTGTGCCATCTGGTTCTTGGCTCAATATAGCTGCAATGTTTTCTGCAAAAGATTTCTAGAGAGGTGATAATATGTCCGACAATCAAAAACAATTTTCTGAGTTGTACAAATCACGAGAAGGTGAGTTTAATGAAGAAATGCAAGAACTTTTTAACAAAATTCTGGCAGAAGACTTCAAAAACGATCCTCTATTAATGGATGAGTTTATTTACTCACTGTATAGCGAGATAACGGAAAAGGAACCCACTGAATTAGAACTATTAAAACAGGAGAACAAACAATTACAAGAAGACTCAGAAATGATCCAGACGGCATTTATGGAACTATCAGACTATGTTTTTTCAAAATAAAGGAGGGATAACACATGGAATTTTCAGCGGTGAAGATGTTATACGCAACACATGTGATTGAAGGAAAACGTACTATTGAAAGCGTTCCTGAAATGCTACGTGAAGATGTTGCGAAAATTGTTGATGAAGCAAAAAAGCCAGAAGGAACCAAAGAATAGGATATGTAGCAGCAGGAGCAATCGGCTTATTGGTCGGTTGCTTTTATTTTAGGAAAGTAGGTGGCATATGTTAAACGTAGGAGAGTTAGCAACTTGGGCGGGTTGGATAATGACGATTGTTGGAATGCTGGCATTTGTAATCAAACCGGTAATGTCTAATTTCACAAAAATTGCAGATAATCTGACTAAGCTTGCGCATAATCTTGATCTATTAACCAGAGATTTAGAAGCAAGTAAATCTGATCGTGTAGCAATTCATGATGAATTAAAGCGACATGATGAACGCTTGGATAAGCACAACGATCGATTGATTGAACATGGTGAACAATTAAAATCTTTATGGAAAGAAAGAGGGAAGTAATATGAAATTGACGAACAAGCAATATGATTTAGCAAAAAAAGTTTTAACCGTTGGGGTGCCAGGAATTACGGCTTTTATCGTAACTCTAGGTGGCTTATATGGATTCTCAACAGAAATCATTGTTGGAACGATCACGGCTGCTGCAACTCTAGCTGGTGTGTTCTTGAATATCGCTAGCAGCCAGTATCAAGATGAACAAAAACCAGATTATGGGGACGGACAAGAGTTTACCGACAAGAAGGAGTAACTGTTAGCTACTCATTTTAATTTGAAAGGATGGTCAACATGAACATTGAACAAATGATTAAATGGATGACTGATCGTGAAGGTAAAGTAACCTACTCAATGACAAGTCGCTTAGGACCTAAAAGCTACGACTGTTCTTCTGCAGTGTTCTTTTCCATGATAGCGGGTGGATTCTTGCTTAGCGGATCAATGGGGAACACTGAAACATTGTTTGCAATGTCAGGTACTAAACTGAAAAAAATCAGCCGATCAGAAGTGAAGCGTGGAGACATTTTTGTTGCTGGTACTCCTGGTCAATCCAACGGATCAGGGGGGCATACAGGTATTTTCCTAAACAATAAGAGTTTCATTCATTGTTCGTATTATTGGAACGGAATCCATACAGATAGCCATGATTCATATATGAGTACCCGGTTAACGCATCATTTTTATCGAATTGTTGCATCTGGTGATGTTAAACCTACCGAAAACAACCCTCAGATGATTCAATTAGCAATCGATGGACAATTCGGCAATGCTACGGCGAGACGCTTGCAAGAATACTTTGATACTGCTGGTAAAGATGGCATTATAAGCCACCAATACAAGCAAAAATTTAATCAGAACGTTTATGCTGCTGAATTCGATAGTTCTTTGATTGGATCAAATGTTGTTGTGGCATTGCAAAAGTATTTGGGTGTAACACAAGATGGTCTAATGGGCCAAGCGACTATTAAAGCATTCCAAAAACGATTGGGTACTATGCCAGACGGTGTTATTAGTCCTGTTTCGAGCATGGTTTCTGCATTACAGAAAGCATTGAACAACAACAAATTACCTTAAACCAATTTCGCAAATAATTGCAAACCATTGATAGGAGTTGTCAGAATGACTAATGAAACCAGAGCACACATTCGCAGTATACTATGGCAATATAAAAAGATCGAAAAAACGTTTAAAGAGTTCTCAGATATTATTGCAACAGATAGAAATCCTTATATGGAATACCCATTAGGTGAAGAAAATCCAAGTTGGACAATGAATCAAATTTTATTTTACAAATCATTTTTAAGAGTGGTCAATGGTGTTTTAGAAGATTCTACACTTGATGTAAGAGATATTTTTTATGTTAAGTATTACAACGGCCATTCTAAGAAATGCATAGCGGTTGTAGCTGCGGAAACTTTTCTAAGCGAATCTACTATAAAGAGAAGAGATGCAGAATTTATTAATGAAATCGCAAAAAGATTAGGTTGGTTATCGGTTTGACCTCTTTCAATACCTAACATGGTTTATCCTTTAATTAAGGACGTACGTTCACCATGGACGCATGGTTGAAAAGAAAGGGGAAGTTAAAATTGGCTAGTATTGAAAATATGATTAAATGGTTTAAGGATCGAGAAGGCAAGGTAACTTATTCAATGAATTCTCGATTAGGACCAAATAGTTATGACTGTAGTTCGGCTGTGTATTTCTCATTGATTGCAGGAGGTTTCTTACCTTCTGGAACAGGGATTGGAAATACAGATTCACTTTTTGCTTTAGAAGGAAGTTTATTAACAGCTGTATCCCGTAGCGCAGTCAAGCGTGGAGACATTTTTGTAGCAGGTTACAAGGGTAGTTCAGGTGGTGCTGCAGGTCATACAGGTGTTTTCTTGGATAACCAAAATATTATCCATTGTAACTACACTAAAAACGGAATTGCAACTACTCCAGCAGAAGGTTGGATGGGAGACTATAGCGGATTGCCTGTTTATTTTTATCGATTAAAAGGTGCCGACAAGTATCCTTCCACTCCGTTTGACAAAAATGTAACAGTCATTAAAGCTGATTGGACACGATGGGCAGATTTGGATTACGGTTCAAAATTAGGTGTTACCAAATTAGGCTCTGTTTACAAAGCAAAATCAATTTTCACAGCGCATGGAAGTAAATATTACGATCTATATTCAGACGGAAAATTCGCTGGTTATCTGAATGTTGACGGTGCAAAAGAATTGAAGGCAGTATCTGCAGGGGATATCTATGTATCAGCAAAAAGTCCAAACTATAATATCTGGGGGAATTTCTATTTTACAGAGAAAAAAGGAAATACCAGTAAATTTGAAGATGGATTAGTTTACCGAGCAAAATACAAATACACTTTAGGTGATGGCGTATCATATTACTCTCTCTATCAAAAAGATGAATGGATGGGGTATCTGAATACGAATGCAACGATGGAAGTACCAGCAATATCAACTAACGACATTTATGTAACTGCGATCAATGCTACTTATAATATATGGGGAGACTTGTATTGGAAAGAAAAGCTAGGCAATACGTCCAAAATGAGCGACGGAATTGTTTATAAAGCTAAGTACAAATACACGATCGGAAATGGTCGGACTTACTATTCCTTATATCGTGGTGATTCATGGAAAGGTTACATCAACGCCAGTGCAATGCGAGTGATGAATGCGACTTCTTTTAATAAGAAAGTTAAGATTAACGGCGGCCCTAATGTTTATAACATCTGGAAAGATTTTTATTGGAGCACTTCAGCTGGCAAGAATACAGATGCTAAATTTGTCGGGAAAGTTGTTACAGCGAAATACTCTTACTTGCTTGGAAATGATGCTACTTACTACTCAATCTACGACGGAGATACATGGGTCGGCTACATCCGTAAAGGTGCAGTGACAGTTCAATAGACTCTATAAAAAAATCCCCCTTACTCATTTGAGCAGGGGGATTTATTATTTTTCATCAAGACAATATTCCATTTCTGGATCATATTTTTTATCACTTTAAGCCGCAATTACTTTATTATTAATCAATGTTGATTTAACAAAGTTTAAAAATAGATTCAAACAAAAGAATATGCTATCTAACGGCAAGTATCTAAACTTATAGGTAATATAAAAATAGTATTTTTTAGCAGTGGGAGTTAATATAAAAATAGTTCTTCAATTAAAGTCAATATATCAATATTTTCCATAGTAGAAAAAATAACAATGGCTCCTGATGTTGAAATAGAAAAACTAATTTCAACAGTATTTATTGGATATGTGACCGCTATTTGAGATAAATCACCATTCTGATACAATAATTCATATAGTTCTGTTTGATTTACTCTACTTCCGTTTAGAGAACTCCCATTTAAAGTCTGGATTCTCACATTTTTGAATTGTGTTTTTCTTACATCTGATGATTCATCCATAATTGTTTCTAAATCAAATACTTTTTTTGTGTAATTTAGTTCAAATTCAGTCGCCACAAACTCACTTATTGTGTCAGCGCTTAAGCGATTAGCAAAAAGAATCAAAGTACCATCTACATTGTTGAAATACCCATCATAAGTATTCTTTACAACTACACCTGTTATATCTTCATTAAACACTCGACCTCTTAATTTAAACTCTTCATCTACAGCAAACGAAAGCTTAGTGTAATTCCCAATAGTTTCATTTACAAACATTTCTGTACTGAAAGTTTCATTTGTTCCATTTAATTCCCTAGTTTCATGCCTAGATCGATTTCCCAAGGTAAGTGTCTCAAAATTCACCTGATCTACTATTTCAAAAACTGATACTGCCTGCATTTTATCACTTCTCCTTTTACTTGTAAGTATTAAAACATATTTTTGCTACATTGACTAAATTGTCTAAATTATTAGTTGTGTAGTTAATAGATTCTTTGTGAATAAAAATATCTGTTCCGTCAATAGTTGGATCATCACTTCCTATTATTTCGCTGAAGCTAACTTGGCACAAAAAATTTTTAATAGATTTCTTATCAAAACTTGCTAAGTTCCTGCCCATAAACGGGTTGCTATCTCCGTATTTTAACGTTAATGATGATTGAGATAGTTTAGAATCGATACTTTCAACCTCAAATATATGTTCAGTAATTTTTTTATATTCAGTAATTACTTTCAGTGCAGATTTATATGTTATAGCTGCATTAATTACGCCAATAGTAACGTTACGATCATCGTCATCAATTGAATCAACTTGTTTAACTTCAAAAAGAAAATTACCTAAATTATAAATTTTACTATTTTTTAAATTTTGCTTTTTTCTTGGTTCATATCCGTCTTCTTTTAAAAATTTTTCAATTTGTTTAAAGTCTATCGAATCTTGCTTTTTAAAAGAAGTTGCTAAATCAAACTGAATTTCTCTCTTGGAAGACATGATCTTATTTAAGAATAAATAAAATCGTATTTTATGGTAGTATAGCCATGAACCAAATCCATAAATCAGACCAATTATCCCTGTAAATGTTAATATATTTTCTAATATATCCATCATGTTCATTCCTCCTTATTTTGAATTATACACTACCAATTCATCTTAAACTATATATTATATCATTAATTCATTGTCTTAACAGATAAAACCAAGTAATCATTAAATGTTCATATGGATTATTTAAAAAATATTATACAAATTACCGTCATACACAACTTTCATTTTGTAGTTTTGTGATTTTCTTAGGAACGTTTGAATCACTTCTTGAAAATCGGTTCCATAGTTCATTTCTATGGCTGTAATATTTTGAGTTCTTGGTTTGTCCCAACATTCAAAAAGCTATGTTCCGTAATAAAACAGTTAACTCCATCAAGCGAGAACCGCACCAAAGGGGTCTTGCTCATCTTCAATATGCGTATCTTCGATACATAGCCTTTCATCGATTTCATAACAATCGCCTCCATAGCGTTGTACATAATAGCGACAATCAGTTTTACCTAATGCGACAGCGACATAAAATTCAATACATCTTGCGCCGTATAAAGCTTCCTGTGACTCAGAAATACTGTCTGGAAATTCATTTATGAACTCAGAAAGAGGTAGATAGCCTTGCTCGTATTGAGTAATAAGATTCATTTCAGTTCCCGCCCGGTTTGTATTTTATGTTAGGGTCGTATTTTCGAAGAATCTTGTCTTGCGTTCTAACGTGATCGAACAGATAATTATCTCCGTCTTTCTTAAATACATAAGCTAATTCTTTAGGATATCCACTATAGCTTGATGGCACGGTAAAGTAGGGTTTGCCGAAGTTCTCCATGGTTCTAACAAATTGATCGTACAATAAGTGAGCTGGACCCATGCGCTTGACGAATTCATAATAGTAACGCTCAAATGCATATGTCCGCTGGTGCGCAAGTGGTATCTGCATATCAATCACTCCTTACCGGAATTATACGAACGAACGTTCTCGTTGTAAAGCGAACATTAGATTAAGAAATACTATTTACGAAAAGCGAGGAAAAGCACATCGCTATAATGGTAATAATTGACCACCATTTGACTACCAAATGACTACCAAACAAGAAAAACTACGAAAAACATTATGGAACTTGAAATACAAAAAAAGTGGTAGAAACCTTTTTAAATCAAGGTTTCTACCACTTAGGAAAAACTACGAAAATCTTATCGATTTAAGCTTATGGAGATGGCGGGAGTCGAACCCGCGTCCAAACATATTGCTACCTAAAAATCTACGCTCATAGTCAACTCATTTGAAGGTTCGCTTTACAGCTTGCCGAGTGACAGGCAGTCTGTATCGCTAGTCTGATGAGCTCTTTTTTATCTTACAGACGGAAAGATAAAACGTATCCCACTTAGAATAGGACCCTTACTCGAGCACATGGGCGATGCCAAGAGGATCTACGCTAACTGTTTTTAGGCAGCTAAAGCGTAAGAGTTTTCGTTTTTAGCAGTTATATTTAACTGTAACGTTTTAACGTAGACGTAACCTACGAAGCGCAATTCAGGCTCAACTATGCCTGTCGAATCCGTAACATCCCCTCGATAAAAGGGGTATCGCTACCATTCACTAGTATACCATATTTTTGTTCATGTGCAAAGGATCAGATCAAGTCAAAGTGTTTCAGGGCGTGCACGATTCCGCCTTCGGTATTTTTCAGGGTAACGAAATCTGCCAGCTCTTTCAACTCTTGAATCCCATTTCCCATGGCAATTTTGTGGTCACAGGCTTCTAAAAGGGCGAAATCGTTGCTGCCGTCACCAAAGCCGAAGGTAGGTACATCTTCTAGACCTAACAATTCTACCAAGGTTTTCACGCCAGTTCCTTTAGAGGTGCCGGATTTTACGACATCGATCGAAAAAGGCGTATTACGATAGAAAGTTAATTCGGGAAAACGCTCATGATAATAAGCATCGTTGCCGACACCTAAAACCAACAACATATTGCTCCGGTCCGTTTCATAATGCAGAGGATCGATTTCTGGGAGAGGGCTACGGACGTAGTTGTATGCACCGACCATTTCCTCGGTGTGACCAGTCGCCCAATAGCCTTTCTCATTGTAATAACACAGCTCATCACCATTGTCTTTGACGGCTTGGTACATTCGTGCGCAAAGCTCAGGTTCTAAAGTATCAGAAAAAACTTCTTTGCCGTCAATGCGAATAAAGGCCCCGTTCATGACGATGTTTGAGGTGATCCCAGCTGCTTCACGAATGGCGGTAACTTCAGGTTCGGTTCTTCCCGTTGCAATGATCGGCAGTACTTCGTTTTTTCGCAACATCGCCATCGCTTCAGCAATTTCCGAAGTGATTTGCGAGTGCTCATCTAAAAGCGTACCATCAAGATCAAAAAATGTTAATGCTTTATAGGTCATGTATCTTACTCCTAAGGTTTATAGTCATAGTCCACTCACAATCTTATCAAAGATTGAAAAAAAGGCAAACCTTTATGAATAATCGGTGAAGTTGTTGGTAGAAGAAAGAAATTCGAGTATACTATAGGAAGAATGGAGTGAAACGATGATTTTTTTAGTAATTGGCAGCATTTTTTTCTTGATTGGTCTCACTTTTTTTCTTTTTCCATCAAAAAAAATGAACCTTATTTATGGCTACCGTTCCTATCTGGCAAAACAAAATGAACGAAATTGGCGACAGGCCCAAAAACTATCTGCCCGATTCTTTCTGCTTTTCGGCGGAATCATGGCGCTCATTGGGTTTGTCTTGAAATGGCAAGAATGGACCAACTTTTTTCTAATTGAAATGATCGCGATCCCTTGGTTCATCGTGCCGATCTTTGGCCTGATCGAAGAGAATCTGCAACGATTTGATAAAGAACATAGAGGTGAAGAAAATGAATATATTAATGATTGAAGACAACGAATCTGTTTCTGAAATGATGCAAATGTTTTTCTTGAATGAAGGATGGGAAGCAGTGTTTATGTACGATGGCAAAGAAGGACTTGAGGCCTTTGCTGCTGAACCAGAAAAATGGGACATGATCACCCTTGACTTGAACCTCCCTTCCATGGATGGCATGATGGTGGCGCGCGAAATTCGCAAAATCTCCAGTACAGTACCTATTATTATGTTGACGGCTCGTGATTCAGAAAGCGATCAAGTCATTGGATTAGAGATGGGGGCGGATGACTATGTGACGAAACCCTTTAGTCCATTGACCTTGATTGCACGGATCAAGGCACTACACCGCCGCAGTGAATTGGTTGACAAAACAACACCTGAAGCTTCCGATGCCACCTTTGATATTGTCACCGATCATTTCAAAATGAACACAAAAACACGGGAAGCCTATTTAAATGGTCAACCCATCGATGGGTTGACGCCGAAAGAATTTGATTTGCTTTATACGTTAGCGAAAAAACCGCGACAAGTATTTTCGAGAGAACAGCTGTTAGAACTGGTTTGGGATTACCAATACTTTGGCGATGAACGGACCGTCGATGCACATATCAAAAAACTAAGACAAAAAATTGAAAAAGTGGGGCCACAGATCATTCAAACCGTCTGGGGCGTTGGGTACAAATTTGATGATGCGGGTGCTGCTTAATGCGCTACCTGTATCAACAGCTGATTGCATTTTTTGTGGTGATCTTCGTGATCTTGATGACGATTGGTATTGCGTTTACTCAAATGACACGCCAAACGTTACAAGAACGGAATTATGAGCAGTTAATGGGGTATGCTTCGTCGGTCGCGACGATTTCGCAAATCAGTGACTCAGAATATTTACAGCAAAATATGACCCGGGATGGCTATCTACAGTATTCCTTGCGTTTGGCTGAGAATATTTTGAGCAACCAAGATATCTCCTTTGCTTTCTTTAAAAGTCCTGATGATATTATTTATCCACTAGATACCGCTCATGCTGTTGATTTTCCGATCTCTGAAAAAGACTGGCAGTCCTTAGAAAATGGGGCGCGTCTACAACTGACCTCCGCCACAAATTTATACGGGGAAAAAGAACTGACTTCCTATGTGTTGATACCTTTTTCTGTCAATCGCACGGATTTTTACGGGGTAATGGTGGTTTCGCAATCGGCAAGCAGTATTTTGAATCTTGTCAGTGCCTTTAATCAAAACTTGTTTAAAGTTTGTTTGATCTCGATCGTTGTCTCATTATTGATCAGTTACCTTTTTGCTACATTCCAAGTAAGGCGGATCAATCGCATGAAACGGGCAACCAAAGAAATTACTAATGGCAATTTTGATATTTTCTTGCCGGTGCATAATCGGGATGAATTTGATGAATTAGCCGAAGATTTTAATTTAATGACGAAATCCTTAAAAGAATCCCAAGAAGAGATTGAACGGCAAGAAGAACGTCGTCGGCAATTTATGGCGGATGCTTCTCATGAGATGCGTACCCCATTGACGACTATCAATGGCTTATTGGAGGGCTTAGAGTACAACGCAATTCCTGAGAATCAAAAAGACAATGCGATCCGCTTGATGAAAAATGAAACCAATCGCTTGATTCGATTAGTCAACGAAAACCTTGACTACGAAAAAATCCGAACCAATCAAATCTCGATGGTCATCAAAAAATTTGATGCGACGCAAACTATCAAAAATCTACTGACGCAACTGGAGAGCAAGGCAGAAATCGCCAAAGATGTGTTGATTTTAGAAACAACAGAGCCAATTGACGTCTACGCGGATTATGATCGGTTTGTCCAAATCATGGTCAATATTTTACAAAATGCGATCCAGTTTACGGAAGATGGAGAAATTCGGGTTCGAATCGAAAAAGGCTACTTGGAAACGATCATCGAAATCAGTGATACGGGAATCGGCATGTCTGAGGAACAAGTCAAGAATATTTGGGATCGTTACTACAAAGTTGATCCTTCCCGCAAAAACCGTCAATTTGGTGAATCTGGTCTGGGACTATCGATCGTTGAACAGCTCGTACGCCTGCACAAAGGAAAGATCAGTGTAGAAAGTGAACTTGGCAAAGGCACGACCTTTAAAATCTCTTTTCCAGATATCGACTTAAATGAAGAATAAGGAATCGACCGGCAGCAATTTGCTTAGCCGGTCGATTTTTTTGCGTTTCATTGGCAGCATCTCAAACAAAAAGACTTGCTTTTGCAAGCAAGCCTTTTTGTTTGAGGGCTATGTAAACTATAGATAAGTGGTATAGGGCGTATGGGCAAAGCATTCGTCTTCATGGATCAAATAGATGGCAACAGCAAATTGTTCGGCGATTTCTTGGCACAAAGGCAGCAGGATTTGGACCTCTTTTGTTGTTAACGTGCTCAAAACATTTTCGATTAAAAGGGTTTCTCTTTCTGAAAGTAACGCTAAGAGCAGTTGAATTTTGATTTCCTCAAAGGGGGTTAACTCTGTCCGCTCTTTTTTTAAAGCTGATAAGGGAAGCTGAACATAAGGCAGTACACTCTCTAAATCGTCCCCTTTTTTATTTGCAAGAGATACATTGTCCATCACGGATAAAAAGGGAACGGAGGGCCATTGAGCACGAATCAAGATTGCTTTTTTTTGTGCAAGTAGCAAACTTAATTCAGAAGTTTTTGTTTCATTGTCTTTCGAAACATAATAGAAACCAATTGATTTCGTTAGCTGAGTTGGTTTTTCCATTGTTTTTTCCTCCAATACAGACTATGTCCGCTGGCAATCAAACCAGTAAAACCGGTCACAGCGGCAAGCAAGACGACAAGTGTGTGGCGTGTGCTTTCAAATAAAATAGCAAGCCAAGTGGTGCTGTTCAAATCGACATTTTGGACCAGAATTTGACTATTTTGCGGAATCGTAATGGCGAATTCTTGTCCAGGAAGACTTTGGACAGCCTCCCAAAAGTTATCAGAAGCACGCTCTCGATCAAGGGCAATGATATGCCCACTAAGTAATTCCCGCTGGAAATAAGGCTGGAAGAGTAGCAATAACACAAAGGCGATCGCAGCGGCTGCTAAGAGCGGTAAGAGCATTTCAATGATCTGCATTGCTACCCATTGTCTGGTGGTAGCGCCACTTGCTAACCAAGCAGTGTATTCCGAGCGTTTATATAGTTGGTAGTAAACTTGAAAGCCGATAAAGACCAGCGTAAAGGCGCTGAAAATCAAATAGAACAGTTGATGATAGATCGTCGTAACTGGTTGGATCTCTTCGGCTACTTTCGTTTGCAGATCTTCTGTCGCTAAGAGATCTCTTGTCTGAGCGATTACTTGATCCATCGAGTAGATCAAGGCAAACGTCACGATCAAGCCAATTACGGCAAAGAAGGATACAAGCGTATAAAGCACCATGGCTTTTTTATGATAAAAAATGCTAGCAATCGCAAAATGTATAGTTTTCATCTAATTCACCTCATCCTAGTACATAGTATAAAAGGGGAGTTTGAATAAAGTATGAAGTTCTTGTAGTAAAATATCGAAGCTAAAAAAGTGGCGAGAAAGTTCGACGTTTTCCTAACAAATAGCGCAAAAAAATCCAGCAAGGCAGGCGCCTTACTGGATTGATCATTGGTTGTTCTTAGTTTACTCGCCGCTATCTTGTTCCATCATCTGCTGGTATTCTTGGAAGGTTTTTGTTTGGTACAGATCGACGGTCGATTGATTCCCGTTTTGAGAAAAGACACTGGTTGAATCACTGCCTAGATTCTTTTCGATATCCATCATTTGCTGAAGGGCATCTTTGTAATTATAGGTCGAAGGATCAACTTCTTCTAGACCGCTCTTCGCGTAGAAACGTAAGAGATCACCATTGTTGATCTGATCAGAAACCGAAAGCTGTTTGTCGACTTTGGCTTTCCATTCATCGACTTTGGCTTGCAATTCATCGGATGGATCGTTGATCGGCATGCCGGTACGATTGTCATACAATGTACTGCTATAGTAAGTGTAGTCTGGTGTCACAAAGTCGCCATCACGGAAGGCAACCAGTTGTTCATTTTGATCAGAGAATAAATCTTGTCCCAGTTGAATATAGTTCGATGTATCCACACCCAGTAAGTGCAATAGGGTTGGCAATGCATCAACTTGACCGCCATACGTATGATTGATGCCGCCATTTGATTGTCCTGGAATATGAATCATATAAGGGACACGTTGTAACGACGCATTGTCAAAGTTTGTCCACGTAGAACTTGTTTTTCCAAGCAATTCTGCTAAGTTACGGTTACGAGAATTGGAAATTCCGTAATGGTCACCATATAAAACGATGACGGAGTTTTCGTACAAGCCACTTTCTTTCAAGTAATTGAAGAACTCTTCCACGGCTTTATCCAAATAATTCGCGGTTGCGAAATAGCCATTGATCGTTTGATCAGAAGTGTTCGCTAGCGGGAAGCCGCCTTCTTCATTGGTAAATTCAGAATAAGGGTAGTGGTTAGAAACCGCAATGAATTTTGAATAGAACGGTTGTTGCAGACGTTCTAAGTATTGTACCGATTGTTCAAAGAACGGTTTGTCATGCAACCCGTATTGGAATGAATTTTCATCATTGACATCATAATAAGAAGCGTCAAAGAAATAATCATAGCCAAACCGTTTGTAAGTTTCATTTCGGTTCCAGAAGGTACCAGTATTTCCGTGGAAAACGGCACTGGTATAGCCTTGCGTTTGACCTAAAATATCTGGTGCTGCTTCAAAGGTGTTTTTCCCACCCAGTTGAGTGAATAACGCTCCTTGATTCAATCCAAACAGGGAATTTTCGAATAATGTTTCGGCATCACTGGTCTTCCCAGCTTTTACTTGGTGGAAGAAATTATCAAAACTAAAGGTACTATCGCTATGGTATAAACTATTGATAAACGGCATGACTTCATGTTCCACGCCATCTTCATCTTTCAATTTATAATCGATCAAGAATTGTTGAACACTTTCTAAGTGAATATAAATGACATTCTTGCCTTTTGCGATACCAAACAGATCATCATTTGGTTCTGCGTAATGTTCTTTAACATAGCTCTCTACTTCGTTCATGTCGTTGGGACTCGCTTCGGCACGTACTTGCGAAGCTTGATAAGTTTGTACGCCATCATAAACTGTAAAGGCATTGATCCCAAGATATTTGACTAAATAGTCACGAGAAAACGTTCGAGTAAGCAATTCAGGACGATCCGCTTCTGCTAAGAAAAGATTGGCAGAAAAGACCATAACAGCTAAGGTTGAGATCGCAAAAGCCATCCGTGCCCGCACAGGACGAGTGTCCATTTTGATTTTCTTCATTGAAAAGGCTGCAATCAGCACGATAAAGTCAATGAAATACAACACATCGTAGGGACGGAACAAGCGAATCGCGCTTTCTCCTAGACCACTTGCCACTTTTCCAACACCAAGCATCGTGTTGATGGTGATAAAGTCAGTGAATTCTCGATAGTATGAAACATTGGAGAACAAAAGCAAGGTCATCAAGAAATAAATCACAAGCATCGTGATATAAGCTGCTTTGGTTCTTCTTACGTACAATGCGATCGACAGCAGTAATAAGGTCGTTGCGATCGGATTGATGAATAAGATGAAGTACTGAATGCTGCTTTCAATCCCTAGGTGGAAGTCCACCATATAGGCAAAGATATTTTTTAGCCAAAATAATAGGGCTAATAGGAAAAAAAAGCCCATTCTTGTATTCACAAAGGTGGATACTTTATTTTTTTTCAAAGGAATCGTCCTCTCTTTTTCCAGTATAACCAGTACATTACGATTTTACATCACAGTACATTTTACTAGGCTGGGAAAGACGTGTCAAATGAATTCCTTGTCATGACGCGGAATTAAGTATTTCTTTACTTTCAAGAATACAGACAATACAGTCGCTTTTTGCTATACTAAAAAGGAGAATGAATGGAGCAGATGAACATGAAAATAAAACTAACGAAGCAAGGATCAGCGAAGCTTCGTAAAAAGAATCCGTTGATCCAACGAGAAGATCTTCAACAAGCAATCGAGACAAAGGAGTGGGTCACCTTTACTGATCAGGCCAACCAATTTTTAGGTATCGGCTATCTAGGTGAACAAAACAAAGGGATCGGATGGGGCGTATCCTTTGAAGAAACAGTGATCGACCAAGCATTCTTTGCGCAACGCTTTGCAAAAGCAAAAGGCAAGCGTAGTGCGTATTATCAAGATGAACTGACAGATGCGTTTCGTCTTTTTAATGGCGAGGGGGATCAATTGGGGGGGCTTACCGTAGATTTGTATGGCGAGTATGTCGTTTTTTCTTGGTACAATGCCACCCTTTATCAACATAAAAAAGCAATCGTGGCGGCTTTTCGTCAAATCTTTCCCGAAATCAAAGGGGCTTATGAAAAAATCCGCTTTGCGTCTGAACTGCCTGAATCAGCATGGGTCTATGGGGAAACGGCGCCTGAACCCTTACTGGTGAAAGAAAATGGCGTCACGTATGCGACGTATTTGAACGAAGGACTAATGACGGGCATCTTTTTGGATCAAAAAGAAGTTCGTGACCAACTCGTCGATGGTTTGGCAGCTGGCAAGTCTGTTTTAAATATGTTCAGTTATACGGGGGCGTTTTCTGTCGCTGCTGCTGTCGGTGGGGCTACTCAGACCACGAGTGTTGATTTGGCAAAACGCAGTTTGGAAAAGACCCGCGAACAATTTTCAGTTAATGGCATTGATCCAGATACCCAGCGTATCCATGTCATGGATGTCTTCAATTACTTCAATTATGCCCGCAAAAAAGACTTGCGCTTTGATGTGATCGTCTTAGATCCGCCGAGTTTTGCCCGCAACAAGAAAAAAGTCTTCTCGGTTGCAAAAAACTATGGCGATTTAGTCACAGATAGCTTGGAGATTTTAGCGCCGGATGGTTTATTGATCGCCTCAACGAATGCGGCCAATCTGTCCTCGAAGAAGTTTCAAGAAATGATCGAAGCGTCATTAGAGAAAGCACATGTTACTTATGAATGTATTCAAAGCTATCGTCTACCAGCTGATTTTGCGGTAGATAAGCACTTTCCAGAAGGTAATTATCTGAAAGTATTCTTTTATCAAATGAAAAAGGAGTGAAGGAGATGAGCCGATCAAAACCAGTAACGTTAGATGGGAAAACACCCCTAATTTGTGTCCCATTGATTGGAAAAACCAATGAGGAAATTTTAAAACAAGCCCTTGCTGCTGAGGAATCAGAAGCACAGATCATTGAATGGCGCGTTGACCATTACAAACATGCAGACGATCAACAAGCGGTCTTAGATGCATTGTCTCATATTCGCACGACTTTAAAATCAAAAGAGCTACTTTTTACTTTTCGAACCATAGAAGAAGGGGGCGAGCGGCCGTTCACGTTGACCCAATACAAAGAATTGTGTCTAGCTGCTGCTGATTCAGGCTTGATCGATTGGATCGATATCGAATTAGAGAAAGCTGAATTTTTAGGTCGCGGCTTTATTCAAGAAATCAAAAAGGCACAGGTAAAGCTGATACTGAGCAATCATGATTTTGAGAAAACGCCAGAAGATGCGGTGTTGATTTTAAAGATCGGCGTAATGAATCAATTTGGTGCCGATGTTGGCAAGTTAGCGATGATGCCCAAGCAAGTCCAAGACGTTTTACGTTTAATGGGGATCATTACTAAAGCTCGTGGCTTCAACCAACTGCCGTTGGCGATCATGTCGATGGGGGAGCTGGGGAAAATCAGCCGTGTTAGTGGGGCATTGACTGGTTCGGTCTTTACTTTTGCTTCGTTGCAAGGGGCATCAGCACCTGGACAAATACCGATCGAACGAATGACCAACTACTTACAAGAATTTTCACTCAATGAGTAAGACCAGCCAAGGCCTTCTCTTAGAAGAAACCAAAACAAAAGAGGGATAAAATGGCGAAGAAGAAACAAAAAACCAATGCGATTCGTCAAGTAGAACAACAGAAAATCGCCTATAACGAATACACCTATGAGTGGTCGGAAGATCATCTCGATGCGCAATCCGTCGCTGCGCAACTAGCACGCCCGCAAGCTATCTACAAAACACTGGTGGCAGTGGGCAACAAAACAGGACCGCTGGTGGCTGTGATTCCTGGAAATAGAGAAGTGGATCTGAAAAAGTTAGCCAAAGTCAGTGGAAACAAAAAAGTAGAGATGCTGCATCTGAGAGATTTAGAAGAGACGACTGGCTATATTCGCGGCGGCTGTTCGCCGATCGGGATGAAAAAGCTCTTTCCTACTTATATTGATCGTGGGGCGCAGACACTGGAAGAAATCGTGGTTTCTGCAGGAAAGCGCGGGTTGCAGATGGGGCTTGACCCCCACGCGTTGCAACAATTGACAAAGGCGGTCTTTGCCGATTTGTTGGCAACTGAACACGAATAAAAAATCCCCGTGAACCATCTAGAGATGACGCTCACGGGGATTTTTTTGTGCTGTTTTATTCCATGACCTCAATATCGAAAACCTCAATATTTTCTAAACCACCATAAAAGTCAAACCACGGAGTGGCATATTGTTTTAGAATGGCGTTTAATTCTTCAACATTTTCTTTTCCTTGGGTGTCCAGCCATTCCAATAACGCTTTGGCGCCTTGCTTCCCATAAATTTCGACACTATCGCGCCAAGTTGCTCGACCACCTAAGATTCCTGAGAATTTGGCACCATGTTGACCAGCAAAGGTCAATTCATCGCGAAAGACATTCGCTGGAACTCCCGCACTCAAATAGATGAATGGACGCGTCGCGGCGTCACTGGCTTCTTTGAAGTAATCGGCGGCTTCTTCTTGCGTATAAACGGCCTCTAAGCCTTCTTTTTGGAAGCCTTCCACTAAGTCGAACTGAACCGGTACTTCGACTTTCAAAATATCGATATGGTAGTGATCTTTCGTCAATTCCTGAATGGTTCGGATGACCTTGCTCGGTTTGATCTTGGCAAAAGCAGGTGATTTGTCATCTGTGATCGCATCATCATAGACGATTGGTTCCACAAATAACGGAATATCGGCCGCCTGCGCCTCCGTACCTAAACGCTCCAAAAACGCATGTTTGGTATCTAAAATCTCTTGAGGTTCATCTGGATTATAATAAACCAAGACTTTCGCAGCATCTGCCCCTTTTTTCACCAGGCGCTGCAACGATTCATTGGGTAGAATTTCTGGCAAACGACCCGGCGTGTTGACATCATAGCCTGTTTTTTCATAGGAAAGGATCAAGCCAGCATTGGGATTCTTTGCTTCGATCCCTAAGAAGCCATATTCCTCATCTAACAAAATACTGCTGACATATTTGGTCAATTCTTGGGAAACCAACTGCTTGAATTCATAAATGTGTTCCATCGTAAAGTCATCCGGTCCAGTTGCTGCCTTCATCATTTTTTTCATGGAACCACGTTGGTCGATCGCTAGTGCGGCAATCACACCATCCTCATTTGAAAGTTTTTGCATTCGTTCAAATTTACCTCTTGAAATTCGTTTCATTAAAAAAACCTCCCTCGATCTTGCTATCTTTAGTCTACGCCTACTTTGAGAAAAACCCAACTAATAAGCAAAAAGAGGGGGAGACCCAGGTGTTGACAGCAACGGGCAAGGATATTGCTGCCAACACCTGGATCGTTGATTAATAACTGAAATAACTCGCTGTTTCTGCTGCATTTTTTCCGGAGACATGTCCAGTACAAAACGCTGCTGTAATGTTGAAACCACCTGTATACCCATTGATATCCAATAATTCACCAGCAAAATACAAGCCATTGATTTTCTTGCTCTCCATGGTTTTTGGATTGATTTCTTTCAGATGGACCCCGCCGCCCGTCACGAAGGATTTTTCTAATGGGAACGTGCGGACAATGGTGATTGAAAAGCCTTTGATCAAGGAAGCGAGCGCCGCCAACTGTTCTGGTGAAGCTTTTTCAGCAACCAGCTCATGCAGGTCTAGCTGCTGCAAAAAGAAGGTCATCAAGCGCTCAGGCAAAAAGCCAGCTAAAGCATTCGGCAATTGTTTCTTCGAAGCCGCAGACTGAATCAATTCTTGGGTCAAGGCTTCATGGGATTTTGCCGGCAGACAATCCAGAACAACCGTTACGGGTTGTTGCTTTTTCAATTCTTGATTTACAAAGGAGGAACAACGCAAAGCAGCAGGACCAGATAAACCAAAATGGGTAAACAAAAGATCCATGGTATGGGCGACAATAGGCTTTCCTTTTTGATCCAAGACACTCAACGTGATGTCTTGCAAGGAAATGCCTTGCAACGTCCGCTCTTGAATAAAGGATTCTTCTGAAACAAGCGGCGATTCGGTTGGATAAAGCGGCGTAATGGTATGGCCGACTTTTTTTGCCATCTTATAGCCGTCCCCCGTTGCGCCCGTGGAAGGATAGGTGCGGCCTCCTGTCGTCAGAATCACACTAGGGGCAGAGAACTCATCGGTTTCGGTTCGCACACCGCGAATTTGACTGCCGTCATGGATCAACTTTGTGACAACCGTGTTCGTCAACAGGGTGACGTGATGATCGTTGATTGCTTGAAGTAACGCTTCGACGATGGTTTTTGATTTGTTCGTCACAGGGAACATCCGTCCGTGGTCTTCTTCTTTTAAGACGACCCCCAAGTCAGCGAAAAACGCCATTACATCATAGTTATTGAATTGGGAAAACGTGCTATACAAAAATTTGCCGTTTCCCGGAATATGAGCAACTAAATCATCTACCGGCCGATTATTGGTTACATTGCAGCGTCCGCCGCCAGTCATCAATAATTTCTTGGCGATTTTTTTGTTTTTTTCGATTAATAAGACCCTAGCACCTTGTTTGGCAGCAGTGATCGCAGCCATCATGCCGCTCGTACCTGCACCCACAACAATGACATCATAGGTTTTTTCCATTCTTTTCACCTCTTTGGGATTGTAACACATCGGCTACGACTGCTGAAAGGATTGGTCGATTTTTTTCGAATAATAAAAAATTCTGACAATTCTAAAAAAAAGCGTGCAATTTCAGAAAATTTCTTTAAAATAGAAAATATCTTAAAGGAGGTAATGCACTATGACCAAAGCTTCAGCTTACGTGAAAGAAATTCAAGCGAAGATTCACGAGAAAGACCAACACCAACCGGAATTTCTTCAAGCAATTGACGAATTTTTGCCTACGATCGTTCCCTTTTTAGAGGAGCATCCAGAATATATTGAATCAAATATCCTTGCACTCTTAACTGAACCAGAACGTTTTATCCAATTCAGAGTCCCATGGCAAGACGATCAAGGCAACTGGCAAGTAAACCGTGGCTATCGGATTCAATTCAACTCGGCAATGGGGCCTTACAAAGGTGGCTTGCGTTTTCACCCAAGTGTCAACTTGAGTATCTTGAAGTTTTTGGCGTTTGAGCAAATCTTCAAAAACAGCTTGACAGGTCTGCCGATCGGCGGCGGCAAAGGCGGAAGTGATTTTGATCCAAAAGGCAAATCAGATGCCGAAGTGATGCGTTTTTGCCAAAGCTTTATGACGGAGCTGTCAAAACATATCGGACCTGACTTAGATGTTCCTGCTGGTGACATTGGTGTCGGCGGCCGGGAAATCGGCTATTTGTTTGGTGCCTACAAACGATTGAAACAATACGATGCCGGTATTTTAACTGGTAAGCCATTAGACTTTTGGGGCAGTAAAAACCGCACAGAAGCAACGGGTTATGGTGCTGTTTATTTCGTTAAGCATTTATTGACAGACCTAGGTGAAACCTTTGAAGGCAAAAAAGCGATCGTTTCTGGAAGCGGCAATGTTGCGATTTATGCAATTGAGAAGTTGCAAGAATTAGGTGCGATCCCTGTCACCTGTTCTGATTCCTCTGGTTTTATTTATGACAAAGACGGCATTGATCTGGCCTTATTAAAAGAAATCAAAGAAGTGAAGCGCGAACGTCTGACGGCTTATGCGAAAGAACGTCCATCAGCAGAATATCATGAAGGGGCATCTGTCTGGGATTTTGATACACCAGCGGAATTAGCCTTTCCTTGCGCGACCCAAAACGAGATTAATCTCTCACAAGCCAAACGTGCAAAAGCCAATGGTGTTCGGGTCGTTTCTGAAGGCGCGAATATGCCTAGCTCATTAGAAGCAGCAGAATATTTTATTGAAGAAGGAATTTTCTACTGTCCAGGAAAAGCAGCCAATGCTGGCGGCGTAGCCGTTTCTGCGTTAGAAATGAGTCAAAACTCCCAACGACTGCAATGGGAAAAAGCTGAAGTCGATGCCAAATTGGACGATATCATGAAGTCGATCTATGAAGCATGCCGTGATACTGCTGAAACCTTCGATCAAAAAAATAATTTTATGTTAGGTGCGAACGTCGCAGGCTTTGAAAAAGTTGCTAAAGCAATGTTTGCTCAAGGACTTGTCTAAAATCACCCAACAGGCTACCTATCAGGAATTACTTGAAAAAAGTTGGAAAAAAACGTAAAGTAGGTAGTGTATGAAAAACTATTTTTTCAAGGAGGACAAATCATGTCACACATCAAGTTTGACTATTCGAAAGTAGCACCATTCGTAAACGAATACGAATTGAGCTACATGCAAAGTCAAGTTACAGCAGCAGACAAACAATTACGCGAAGGAACAGGTGCTGGTAGCGACTTTCTAGGTTGGATCGACCTTCCTAAAAATTATGACAAAGATGAATTTGCGCGTATCAAAAAAGCGGCTGAAAAAATTCAATCTGATTCTGAAGTACTAGTCGTGATCGGGATCGGCGGATCTTATTTAGGAGCGAAAGCAGCGATTGATTTCTTAAATCATTCTTTCTTTAACTTGTTACCAAATGAAGAACGCAAAGCACCACAAATCTTTTTTGCCGGTAATTCAATTTCTTCAACTTACTTAGCAGATTTGATCGAAATCATTGGTGACCGTGACTTCTCTGTGAATGTGATCTCAAAATCAGGAACTACTACTGAACCAGCGATCGCTTTCCGTGTTTTCAAAGAACGTTTGATTGAAAAATACGGCAAAGAAGAAGCCAACAAACGGATCTACGCAACAACGGATAAAGCGAAAGGTGCAGTAAAAGTTGAAGCAGATGCTGAAAACTGGGAAACTTTTGTGATTCCAGATGACGTCGGCGGCCGTTTCTCTGTATTGACTGCTGTTGGTTTATTGCCAATCGCTGCCAGCGGAGCGGATATCGATGCCTTGATGCAAGGGGCAGCAGATGCTAGCGATGCTTACGCAAGTGACGACCTTGAAAAAAATGAAGCGTATCAATATGCAGCAATGCGTAACATCCTTTATCGCAAAGGCAAAGTAACCGAATTGCTGATCAACTACGAACCAGGCATGCAATACTTCTCAGAATGGTGGAAACAATTATTCGGCGAGTCTGAAGGAAAAGACCAAAAAGGGATCTATCCTTCAAGTGCAAACTTCTCAACAGATTTGCATTCTCTTGGTCAATACATCCAAGAAGGCCGTCGCAATATCTTTGAAACCGTCGTAAAAGTTGAAAAACCACGCAAATCAATCGCGATCCCTACACAAGAAGCCGATCTTGATGGTCTTGGCTACTTAGAAGGAAAAGAAGTTGACTTTGTTAATACGAAAGCCTTTGAAGGAACGTTACTTGCCCATACAGATGGAGATGTACCAAATCTGTTAGTAAAAATCCCTACAATGGATGCTTACACGTTAGGGTACACGATGTACTTCTTTGAGATCGCTGTAGGAATTTCTGGCTACTTAAATGGCGTGAACCCATTTGACCAACCAGGAGTTGAAGCTTACAAGAAAAACATGTTCGCCTTACTTGGCAAACCAGGTTTCGAAGATCTTGCAAAAGAATTGAACGAACGTCTATAATAAGATAAAGAAACGCCTCGAGCCAGTTCTGATCGGCTCAAGGCGTTTTTATTTTATTTAATAACAAATCAGTAATCCAAAAAATCAGCGGTCTTCTTTTAATCCCCAAAGCAACGCAGCAGACAATAGTCCAAAGATACAGGTTTGAATAATTGGCATTTGACTCATCTCCTTTTGATTTTCTTTAGTATAAAATGAATTCTATTCAGTGGCACGAACAAAGCAGTGGGTTTCAACGAACGAAACTGTCATTTCTTGGTGACAAATGCGTGATGAATGGAAATAAACCGTTTTCATTTTGATGCTTTTTTGTTATTATATCTTTAAGAAAGAAAACGGTTGAGGTGAGGATATGGAGAATATTACGATTGGTGAAAAATATGTCTGCCGACCAGTAGGGGCGAGTAAGCCTGTGATCGGTGTGGTGGAAAAACTATACGTAAATACGGCTTTGATCGTCGTTTCAAGTTGTGAAGAAGAAGATCAAGTACAAGTAGAAGCTTGTAATCGTCGGATGATCGTCAGCTTCAATAAAATTTTTACACAAACCAATGTTGCTTAACAAAAGAGTAAAAAATGCTGCTCCACGGATTACCGTGAGCAGCATTTTTCTTCGTGTGAGATCAGCCAACACCAATCACAAAGTTCAATAGTTTGTCTGAATAAGTCATGTCTTCTTCCGTCACACTCAACTCTTCATTTAAAATCCCCATTTGGTCGGTAATGATCCCGTCCACACCGTAAAAACGCATCCGGCTGATGGTATCCGCATCGTTGGGGGTCCAAACGAACACTTCCTTGCCGTCAGTCCGAGCAGAAGCGATGAAGTTGCGGTTGATCGTACTGTATTCCATTGTCAGAAAATCGGCACTAGTCAGTGGTGGTCCAACGACATTGAAGGGCATGATGTATCCTGACGTCAATTCAGGTGCTTTATCCTTTAATTCTTCAACAACTGTATAGGAGAGGCTTTGCATAATATGCCCATTTGCAACTAAATCCTCTTGGTATCGTTCTAAGAAGTCATCTACGAGCTGCGCAGTATCTTTTTGCTGAGTTTTGATCTCCACCAGCAGTTTTTGATCCAATTGGTTGGCAAGCGCCAAGTACTCATCAAAAGTTGGAATACGGGCTGTCTGGTTGTTTTCCGAAACTGTCAGTGATTCGGCATAGCTCAAGGGTAATTGTTCTGGTTTTCCTTTGCCGCCGGTTAGTTGGCGGTAAGAAAAATCATGATAGACAATAAAATGACCATCACTTGTTTGCTGGACGTCCATTTCAACATAATCCGGTTGATACTTCTCACTAGTAAAGCGTAGTGCTTCAAGAGAATTTTGGACCCCTTGTCCGTCGCTTACCCCTCGATGGGAGATGGTTACCGGATGAATCGAAGCAGCTGAAGTCAGATAGTTCATATTATATAGACTAACACCGACACCGAAAAGCACCGTCACCAAGGTAAACAAGGAACTTTTTAGACCTAAGAAATGACGCTGGTTCAATGGTTCTTGGTGGAACCATGAAGGAATCTCTGGTAAAAAACCTTCGTCATCCATGAAATCAACGATGATATAAAAAATAGCTACGGTCGATAAAATGACATTCAGTAACAAAATAAACTGTAAGAAAGTCATAATAAAAACAGCACTATACAAGGCATAATTCGGTGCAACAGCTTCGATTACTGCTTGAATCGTGATCAGCAAAGTAAAGCTAAGTGTCGTGATCAATAAGATGCTGCCACTAATAAAAACAAACTGACCAACGATAGCAAAAAAGCGGCGTTTAGTCACTTGAAGGCTTTCTTTGATCGCTTTTCGAAAAGGCAAATCACGCAAAATCATTTCTGGCAAGGCAAAAATCACGCGAATTCCTAAATAGATCAACAAGACATAGATCAAAAGCACTGCTCCGATGATTACGACACGGTTGGCAAAAATGAAATCCATGATAAAGGCAGGGATTTTGATTTTTGCGAGTAAATCCGAATTAAAGCTCAACCCACCGATGGGTAGAATCAGTAAGAAGTAAAAGAGAAAAAATAAAAAGGTCATCGGCCGTAATTTTCGCAACTGCAAAACAGTCATCCGTAACAATTGGCGCAGGCTGATGGGTTGTTTCTTTTTGATAAAATAGACACTCAACAACAAGAATGTAAACTCAAAAAAGACGGCTAATAAGATCAAAAGCAAAATCACTGTTAGTGAAAGCAATACGACAGGATGATCTGTAAAAATACTCCCGATATTGTCGAATGAAAGGTAAGGTAAGCCTCCCCGTCTTAGAACGAATTTGGTGGAAGAAGTTAATATGGGAATTACTAAGAACAACAAGGCACCGTGCATCAATAAGACATCACGGAAGTAGGCGTTGCTGTCTTTCAAAAAATCCCAAGTGTTGATGAAGCTGTTTTTTAAATAATTCATGGTTGTCATCCTAACAATAGTAAGTATTTTAGTTCTCTGGGTAATAAAGGTAAAGGCGGTAAAAAAGCCGAACAGTTTAGCAGCAAGTTCGTCACAGGCATAGATCCTGTTTCAAACGTAGCTCCATCACATTCGGCTCAATAAATTGATCGCTTTTCTTACTCTAATTCTTATCCGCCTAACAAACCAGTTAAGAATGTCCCACCATAAATCAATGCCATACTGTACAAGAAAATTGAGGCAGGTTTTGCTAATAAAATAATCAACGTAAACTTCTTAACGGACATGTTGGTCAACCCAGCCATAAGACAAAGGGCATCATCTGGGGCAACCGGTAGAAAGATCGCAAGGGCGAAAAGTTTTTCAAATCGGCTTTGGTTATCTAACCAGCCAATGTATTTATCGTAAGTTTTGTCACTGATCATACTTAAAATGAATGGTTTACCGTATCGTCGGCCAAGCAGGAAAATAATGACAGAACCAATACTGATTCCTACATAGTTATAAACGAATCCTAGGTAAGGACCGAAAATCAAAACACCTGCAGCGCTGGAGACACCACCGGGAATGATTGGGATCACGACTTGCAAGATCTGCAATAGGATAAAGACGATTGGTCCTAAGATAACAGAATTTCCAACTAGACCTCGTAAGGCATTAATGTCTTTGAAAACACCTAGATTGATAAAATAGATCGTTAATGCGATAGATAAACCTAAGCCAATAATAGAAATCGTATTAATGATACGACGAGAAGTTGCTATGCTCACAGGACTTCATCTCCTTTTTGTTTCATAATCTCACTATACGGGGTGAGACCAGAAAAATCCAGTAAAACAAATGACAAACGTCAAACAGTTTTGTAAGGTATGCCTTTATTATAAGAGAAGTCCGCAAAGAAAACATTGTACCAAAGTCTGAAATAAGAAAAATTTATAGTTTCGGCACGCCATTAGTTTTAGGAGGCTTTTTTATCTGGGTGACGTTTTTTTGTGCGCTTCACTTGCCAACGATTGACGATCTTTTCAACCACACTCGTCATCATGAAGCCTCCGGCGATCGCCCCAGCAGTGATAACCACGATCATCAGATTTTCAAAGCCGACAAAGTTGTCTCCTAAAGCAAATTCTCGAACGGCTTTATAGGCAGGTCCACCCGGTACGAGGGGAACGAGACTAGGAATGTTAAAAATGATCATAGGCATTTTTTTTCTGCGGGAAAAAAAGATGCTGACACAACCGACAGCAAATGCGGCTAAAAAGTTGGCGCTACCTAAACCATAGCCAATCGTTTTTAATGACCAATAGATCATCCAGCCAACGGTTCCGGCAATGCCTGTGGCAACCAAAGCTCTTTTAGGAATATTAGTCAAAATGCCAAAGGTCACGGTGCTTAAAAAGCTGAAGGAAAGGTGAATAAAAATCGTCATGAGATCCCTCCAAATAAGGTGAAGACCATGGCGATGCCGACACCGATCGCGGCAGCTGTGAAAATGGCTTCAGTACCTCGGGCGGTTCCGCTGATGAGATGGCCCGCCAAGATATCGCGAAAGGAATTGGTGATCGCTACACCAGGAACTAAGGGCATGACGGCACCGATAATCAAATTATCGACGTTTTGTGCGACATGAAGGGAGACCGCTAAGACAGACAAAGTACCGATTAGTAAAGAGGCGCAAAACATATCCAAAAAGCGGATATCGATCACTTTCTTGACCCAATACGCGCATAAAAATCCCAGACAGCCAATAATGAAGGTCGGTAGAAAGTCAAACCAAGCACCGCCAAAAATAATCATTAAGGTACTGCTGACTACACCAGCACTAAGGACCTGCAGCCAGTAGGGAAAACTTGGTGTTGTCGGATTGACCTTTTTTAATGCCTCGTGCAGTTCCGCTAAAGAAATTTTCTTTTCTGCATAAGCACGAGAGAGTCCGTTAACGGCAACGATTTTTTCGAGATTGATGACTCGATCATGGACATTTTCTACTTGCGCATAGTGACTGCTGCGCAAACCCATAAAAAGACCAGTTGCTGTTACATAACTAATGCTACCTTGCTCCCCAGCGTTGGCCGCAATTCGATTCATTGTATCTTCTACTCGATAGACTTCCGAGCCGTTTTCCATCATAATTTTCCCTGCTAATAAGCAGGTCTCCAATAATAGCTCTTTTGATTCAGTCATTTTCAAACCCCTTTTTCAATCGAATTTGCGCACTACAATCTTAGTGTACAATTTCAGCGAGTTTTCAACAAGAAAGAAAAGTAGATTTGAAAAATAACTAGCAACCTCTACGCAGGTTTTTTTGTGATAAATGAAAAAAGAGGCACTTCTCTTTATTAGTAAAGATTCGTTTTTAATGAACAAAGTGAATAGAAATAAGATAACGGATGGAGTGTTTTATTTTAAAAAAATGAATAACTCGGTTACAATTAAATAAATAAAAAAAGGGGGATTTATTGATGCGAAGGAAGGTCTATACAAGAGAACACATTTTGAAGGCCGCTTATGAACTGATCAATAGAGAAGGTTTTGGCAACTTTACGGCCCGGAATATCGCTAAGCACATGGGAATTTCTACTCAACCAATTTATCTTGAGTTCGAAAATATGCAGGACTTAAAAAATACTTTGGTAGAGGCTGTTTTCAAAGATTTATCGGAAAATGTTTTTCCAGTTGTTCGAACAGGAGACAAACTTGTTGATTTAGGCCTGAATTATATACGCTTCGCGCAAGAGCAGCACAATCTCTACATCGCCCTTTTTATCGACGACTATGGCGGTGGGAAATTGATGCATGATTTTTCATCCACCTATTTCAAATCCTTGATCAAATCAGAAGAAAAATATGCAGATCTATCCGAAGATGCGATAAATGCACTACATAATGGCGCATGGATTGTTGTGACTGGTTTGGCTTCCTTAATGTCGGCGGGGATTATCACACCCACCGATGACCAAATCATCAAAATCATCAACGAGACGATCGAAGGCGTAATCGAAAAGAAAGAAAACTATATTTTCGATTAAAAAATAAAAAATCTGTATCCATTTCTATTTTGGATGCAGATTTTTCTTGACATTTTTTGTGAAACTAGCGAAAATAACTGTTATGGAGAGTTGGCAGAGTGGTAATGCAGCGGACTCGAAATCCGCCGACCCGGTTCATCCCGGCGCGCAGGTTCAAATCCTGTACTCTCCTTATACCAACGCTTTGAAGCGTTTAGCCTATCTTTCGAGATAGGCTTTTTTGTTTGTTATGGGCAGAGAAAGATAATTGACTGCCGAGGTTGATCGATAACCATCTGAAAGGCGATTAACCTACACTCGGTCTAGAAAACAGCATAATTGTTCCGTCAACTTGCCGATATCTTTTTTGCTTGTGGTCCTGCAACAAACGAAAAGAATCAATCGGTCAAACGTGTTAAGGCGTATTCAATTTGTTCAGAAGTAAAGCCTTCATAGGAAAGTTGGTTCGCCACACGCTCATCTGATAAGGATAAATTTTGCGAGTAGCGAAGCGCTCTTTTCAATGCTTGCTCATTCCAATCGGCATTCACGGTGGCTACGGCAAAGTCTGCGGCGCTCTCAGAAAAATCTTCATAGAGTAGTTGGCGTTTTAAACGTGATTGAGAAAACGCATTGCTGGATAAGTATCTTTCTGCACGATTCAGTGCATTTCTTTCTTCACGAGAAAGTTGAGGTGTATGTTGCTCGTTGTTTGCGGGTTCTTCTTGTTGCGCGCTACTTGCTTCGTTATTGCCAGCTGTTTGTTCTCCTTGTGGTTGTTCCATGGAAGCAGCGGCATCGACAAAGGATTCATTTTTTCTTGCTTCGTTACGTAATGAAGGGCTTAATTGCGCAGTGATGCTATCGAAAGACGTCACATCTTGGTAGAAGGACAATCCACCGTAAGAAAACAAGGTGAAAAAAGCCGAAGCGACAATGATCAAAACATTCCGATCTCGTTTGTTTTTTTGAGTTATCAACCCAATATAAAATAAGATAATGCCAAAAATGAAACCAATCAAACCGATAAAAAACAAACCAGCGAAAAATGTAGCCATAAGCATCCCCCCTAATAAAACAGTTTCCTAAAGTTAATAGTACTATGTCTGGAATCAGAAAACAGATTTGTCTTTTCATGAACAGAGGAAAAGAATGATTTGACAACTGTAACGTGTATGCTATTAATGGATCATTCATATGTATTAAAGAAGTGATGCTCAAGAATTACTGGTGAAATCGCTGGTAAACGAACTGAAAGTACAGTTGTATCAGTAGGAGGGAAGAAGATGGATTTTGAAGAAAAAGATTACTTTATGCGTTACACAAAAGTTGCGGCACAGGGATTGAGCAAATTTATTACGCAAGGATCTGTTGATGAAATCTTACAGCTAGATGAACAGCAAAGCGGTCAAAAGCAAGAAACGGATACTGAAAAAGATAAAAGCGAGCCAAAAAACAAGAAAGCACCTAGCTAATTATTTCCTTAGCGAGGTGCTTTCAGTACGAATCGGTATCCTTCATTTGGATAAACTCCTTATGCAGTTTTTTTCAATTCTTGTACAGCTTGCTCGATCGTAATTCCAGTCGCAAAATGATTCGCATCTTTTTTATCGAAAACGATAAATAAATTCAATTTGGTATCCAGAGTTACACGATATTGTAGATCTGTGTTATAGAATGTCATAGTCATTCTCCTTTCTTAAAACTTGTCATTGAAAGGCAACGGTTAGTTGATAACGAAATTCCATAGTTAGAATAACACTTTTTTTCACAATAGTCCAATAAAACTATCAAACGAAAAAATCTGACTGATTATTTTCAGGAAATCAATGCTGAGAATGGAAGCAAAAGAAGTTTGCTGGAGTCAGTAAATTCGGGAAAAGTATTTTTGTATATTTTCAGAAAAGAAAAATTCATAAAAAATTTCTTAAGAATTTTGAGCATGACTATTTTCTAAGATAACAAATTTGTAAGATTGTGAGTATCATATGATCCCAAACCTTGATTTGATCATGTTTTTACGGAAAATGTATTATGTTTAAAAATATATTGATTGCATTTTTTTGAAAAAGAGATCGTATGAGTAGATTTTTATGGTATGATTTACCTTAGAAAAATGAAAATGGATTATGAAAACGGATGTGAAAATATGTGCGGAATTGTCGGCTTTGTCAATTCAAAAGATCAAAAAGAAATCATTATTGAACGCATGATGGACCGGATCGTTCATCGCGGACCAAACAGTTCAGGGAAATTTACCGACGACCGAGTGGCATTAGGGTTTCGTCGTTTATCGATCATCGACTTAGAAGGTGGCTCACAACCAATTTTTAATGAGGATCAAACAAAAGTAATCATTTTTAATGGTGAAATTTACAACTTTCAAGTATTGCGGGAGGAATTGATCCAAGCAGGTCATGTCTTTTCTACCCATGCGGATACCGAAGTAGTCTTACATGGCTATGAAGAGTGGGGCATTGATGTGTTGCAGCGCCTGCGGGGAATGTTTGCGTTTGCCATCTGGGATACTCAAAAACAAGAGCTTTTCGGCGCGCGGGATCACTTTGGCATCAAACCGTATTACTATGCGCAAATGAACGGCAGTTTCCTGTTTGGTTCTGAAATCAAGAGCTTTTTGCCTCATCCAGATTTCAAGAAAGAGTTGAACCAAGAGGCGTTGAAACCTTATTTGACCTTCCAATACTCGCCTTTGAACGGAGAAACCTTCTTTAAAGGCGTTCATCGTTTGCAAGAAGGGCATTATTATTTGTTTAATGAACAAGGATTGACGATCAAGCAGTATTGGGATGCAGATTTTTCAGTGAAAGAAAATCATTCAAGAGAAGAATGGGTCGACAAAATCGATCAAGCAGTCCAAGAATCGATTGCCGCTCATCAAATCAGTGATGTTGAAGTCGGCTCATTTTTATCCAGTGGTGTCGATTCAAGTTATGTGGCCTCGGTCTTGCGACCAGATCGCTCGTTTTCAATCGGATTCGATGACAAAACCTATAACGAAGCGATCGAAGCCCGCAAATTGACGGAAAAACTCGGTTTGAACAACACAGCAGCGGTCATCGATGGTGAAATGTCCTTTGAGGCATTTCCGCTGATTCAGTATCACTTGGACGAACCGGATTCTAACCCAAGCTGTGTCCCTTTGTACTTTTTAGCCAACCTGGCAGCACAGCAAGTGCGGGTCGTTCAATCTGGGGAAGGGGCAGATGAATTATTTGCCGGTTATGCTGCCTATGGCTTCCACACAAACTCTAAAGCGGTTCGCGTTTTTGCCCAAGGCTTGAAAAAACTGCCGCAAAACATCCGCTTTCGTTTAGGGCGTCAAATCGGCAAAATGAAAAACTTCCATGGTCGAATTCATCTTTATGAAGCAACGGCACCTGCCCAAGACTTCTTTATCGGGCAAGCCCTGGTCTTTGAAGAAGAGGAAGCACTACAGCTTTTAAAACCAACGTATCAAAAAGGACCATCTGTTGCTGAAATCGTTGCGCCTCATTATGAGAAAGTCAATGGTCTCAAAGACGAGGTCAATAAGATGCAATATTTGGATCTTCATCAGTGGATGCCGAAGGATATCTTGTTAAAAGCAGACAAAATGTCCATGGCGAGTTCCTTGGAATTACGGGTTCCTTTATTGGATATCGAGATGCAAAAGTTGGCGCAAACGATCCCGACGAAATATTTGATCAATCAAAACAACACGAAAGATGTGTTCCGACAAGCGTCAAACCGTCATTTGCCAAAAGAATGGGCAAACCGTGAAAAACTAGGCTTTCCTGTACCTATCAAGGCATGGCTGAAAGAAGGAACCGGGTATGAAGCAGTCAAAGCACTTTTTGAGTCAGACTTTGCGGCAACCTTCTTCGATCAAACAGCGATTTTGCAAATGCTAGAAGACCATCGCCAAGGAAAACCGAATCTTCAACGAAAAATCTGGACGATCTTTACGTTCTTGACCTGGTACAAAGTGTTCTTTATTGATGAATCGATTCCCGAAGCCAAAGAAATCGTTTATGAAACACTTTGATTTGAATATGGAAGCAAAAAAAGCTGATGCGGATATCCCGCATCGGCTTTTTTTATAGACCTAAATATTTTTCCAAGTAATCGACCATGCCATCTTCCGCATTGGTTTTGTCGGTAACATCATTGGCGATCGATTTTAATTGTTGCGTGCCATTCGCCATGGCAACGCCCCAACCCGCATAATCCAGCATCTCCAAATCGTTGTGTTCATCACCAAAAGCGATAATATCTTGCCGATCTAAAGACAAAGAATCCGCGATCACCGAAAGACCAAGTGCTTTATGGACTCCTTTTGGTACGATCTCTAAGATGGCTTGAGGCCCGCCCCATGTTCGAACATCGACTGCATCGTCAAATTGATCCTTGATACGTAAAGAAACAGATTCTGCTAATTCATTTTCGGTTTTCACCAGTAATGAAGTGGGATCCGTTTTTAAATTTGCTAATAGATTTTTTTCGGAAGCATTGCCCGAAAAGAAAAAGTGTTGATCAAATCCACTTAGGTCATCAATGAAAAAGGTTTCGCGATTTTCTGCTGCCACAAACGTCAGCCCCAGCTGCTCTTTTTGTGCCATGAGTTCAAACGCAATTTCTCGAGAGATCGAGTGCTCCATTTCATTTGCCCATACTTGTCGAGGTTTATGGACCAACCCACCGTTAAAATTGACCATTGGTGTTGTGAGCGCCAATGCTTTATAGAATTGATCGCTCATCCGAAAAGGTCTTCCGGTAGCGATGGTAACAAAGTGTCCCGCTTTGGTGGCGCGAACCAGTACCTCACGTGTGCGAGGGGAAAGTTGGGATTCAGTATTTAAGGTTGTGCCATCTAAATCAATGGCGATGATTTTTGGTTTCAAAAGACTCGCTCCATTCTCTTATACTAGTGGCTTAAGTGTAACATATTTCTGTCATTTCACAATACAAGTAAGTTTTCGATAAGTTTTCATAATAGTTTCAAAGCAAAACACGAACATTAAACGTTTTTGGTTCGTTTTATTCGGAAAAAGGTTTGAAAAGCGAAAATTATTCCCTTATAATTTGTAATTGTTCGATGAAAAGCGCAATTATTCATTTTTTCTTTTCATAGAAACGATTAAAGTTCAGGAGTGAAACATAACATGGAAAAGTTTTTCAAATTAAAGGAGAATAAAACGACGGTTTCAACAGAAGTGATGGCCGGGGTCACCACCTTCTTCGCGATGAGTTATATTTTGTTTGTGAATCCGACGATTTTATCTGCTGCAGGCATGCCGTTTCAAGCTGTTTTCTTAGCAACGATCATCGCTTCAGTGATTGGTACCCTGATCATGGGCTTATTTGCAAATGTGCCTTATGCGCAAGCGCCTGGAATGGGACTTAATGCATTCTTCACCTTTACCGTTGTTTTTGGTTTGGGCTATACGTGGCAGCAAGCATTAGCGATGGTTTTCATCTGCGGCTTGATTAACATTTTTATCACGGTCACTCGAATCAGAAAAATGATCATCCATGCGATTCCAGAAAGCATGCAGCATGCAATCGGCGGCGGGATCGGGATCTTTGTGGCTTATGTAGGGATCAAAAATGCCAACTTGCTAAACTTCAGTGCAGACACTGCCGCAGTGACTGGTTCAGTTGTCGACGGTGAGACGATCGTGAGTGCCAATTTTAATGGGGGGATCGTCCCAGCTTTGGCGAATTTCAATAATGCACCTGTTTTGTTAGCAGTGATTGGTTTAGTATTGACTACTTTATTAGTGGTGAAAAATTTTCGTGGGGCAATTATTTTTGGTATTTTAGGAACGACGATCATCGGTATTTTGATGGGTGTGGTGGATTTAAGTGCCATTGATTGGCACGGGAATTCGTTAGGAAGCTCGATCAGCGAACTAGGCATCACCTTTGGCGCTGCGTTTGGCTCTGAAGGAATGGGCTCATTATTCAGTGATTCTGCCAAAATCCCTCAAGTAATCATGACGATTTTGGCGTTTAGTTTATCAGATGTCTTTGATACGATCGGTACCTTTATCGGGACTGGACGTCGTACAGGGATCTTTTCGAAAAAAGATGAAGAAGCGGTTGAAAACAGTAACGGATTGAACACGAAGATGGATAAAGCCCTTTTTGCAGATGCCGTAGCCACTTCAGTAGGTGCCATCGTAGGGACCTCAAATACAACGACTTATGTGGAATCAGCAGCTGGTATCGGTGCTGGTGGACGCACGGGCTTGACTTCTGTTGTAGTGGCAGCACTCTTTGCGATCAGCAGTATCTTTTCTCCACTGATCTCAATCGTTCCCGCACAAGCGACAGCACCAGCGTTGATCTTAGTTGGGGTAATGATGATGGCTTCGTTTGCAGACATCAAGTGGACCGATCTAGAAGAAGCAGTTCCCGCTTTCTTCGCGTCTATTTTTATGGGCTTGTCTTACAGTATTTCCAACGGGATCGCTGTTGGTTTCATTTTCTATGCCTTAGTGAAAGTAGTGAAAGGAAAAGCCAACGAAGTGTCTCCGATCATCTGGGTCGTCAATGCGTTGTTTATCCTAAACTTTGTCATTTTGGCTTTGATCAGTTAAGTTTAATGAAGAAAATCTTTCTGTATTTTAAATGCAGAAAGATTTTTTATTTGATTATTACTCACGATACGGTATAGTATTTGTGAAAGAAGGTTTGTAAATGAAGATTGATTGGAAACGAAATCTACTGATTTCATGGGTAGGTTGTTTTTTTACGGGTGCCAGTTTTAGTCTTGTCATGCCATTCATTCCCTTATATATAGAAGAGTTAGGCGCTCCAGAGAGTCAAATTGAGTTGTTTTCTGGATTAGCAATCTCAGTAACGGCGTTTGCGGCGGCTATCATTGCTCCAGTATGGGGAAATCTAGCAGATCAAAAAGGTCGTCGTTTAATGATGATTCGCGCGGCTGCGGGGATGACAGTGACGATGGGTTCTTTGGCTTTTGTACCGAATGTCTATTGGTTATTGATCATGCGTTTCTTTACCGGAATTTTATCGGGGTATATTCCAAATGCGACTGCGTTGATCGCTTCGCAGGCGCCTCGAGAAAAAAGCGGTTGGGCGCTTGGGACATTGGCTACAGGAGCCATCGCAGGGAATTTGATTGGTCCTTCCATGGGTGGGGCGTTGGCGCAATGGTTCGGCATGAAAAATGTTTTTATCATTACTGGTGTTGTGTTGCTAATTACGCTCTTGCTCACGATTTTTCTCGTTCAAGAAGATTTTGAGCCGGTTGAAAAGGGCGATTTGCTGTCCATCAAAGAAATTTTTGGTCAAATCAAAAATATGCAGTTGCTTGTCGGTTTGTTTATTACGTCACTGATTTTACAGCTAGGTGTAACGAGTATCAGCCCGATCCTTACATTGTATATTCGTGATCTAAGCGGGAACAGTGGCAATATTTTGTTTGTCAGCGGATTGATCGTCTCTGTTGCTGGTGTTTCGGCAATCATCTCTTCGCCATTTTTAGGCAAAATCGGTGATCGTTACGGCAATCACAAGGTATTGTTAGGCGGTTTATTGCTGTCATTTTTCTGTTTCATTCCGATGGGCTTTGTCTCCACACCGTTTCAGTTGGGCGTGCTGCGCTTCTTGCTTGGTTTTTCGACAGGTGCGTTGATGCCGTCGATCAACACACTGATCAGCAAAATCACCCCGATGGAAGGGGTCAGCCGCATCTACAGCTACAACCAAATGTTCTCTAACTTTGGACAAGTGTTAGGTCCGATGGTCGGCTCAACGGTGGCAGCTGGCTTTGGTTATCCCGCCGTCTTTTGGGTAACTAGCGGGTTTGTACTGATCAATATTTTTATCTCAGGATTTAATTTCCGTAAAAGCTTGCGTAAAACGGACATCAGTGAATAGTTGAAAAGAAAAAAAAACCAGTTACAATAAAGGTAACTGGTTTTTTTTTTAATGGCTTGTCTTTTCAGGCGCTGGTGCGATAATACCAACAAGAATGATCACCACACCTGTGACCAAAGAGATGATTGAAGTTAATTGAAAATCATAAGTTGCTCCAGCAAGTGAGCTGCCTAGATAGCCAACGACTTGACCTAATACAAAAGTCCAAAATAAAGTGACTAGGTAACGCATGACGACACCTCTTTTCTGCGTATCTTCCATTTCGACTTTAGTTTATCACAAAAATATTTATTGTAAAGATTTTCACTTTTTCATTTTGTTTTTCAAATCTATTTACTAGCAGAAAGAAAGAGAATTTTCATTTTTGGAGGGATTTCAATGTATTCACAGCTCACCACCTTAAGCGCCTATTCGTTGCTGCAAAGTACGATCAAAATTCCTCACTATATAGAGCAAGCCAAAAAGATGGGCTATCAGACATTGGGTCTGACCGATCATAATGTTCTCTATGGCGCGGTCGAGTTTTATCAACAATGCCTAGCACAGGGCATCAAGCCGATTTTTGGCGCTTTGTTCGACTGTACCTTCGGAGAGGAATCAATGTCCTTTCCATTGTACGTATTTGCAAAAAACCTCAAGGGCTATCAAACCTTGATGCGTTTATCAAGTGAAAAAATGATCACCGAGCAGTTGAATTTAGCTGCTTGTGATTCTTTGCAGGATCTCTTTGGTTTGCTGCCTGAAGGCGAAGGCTTTTTGCCGTCTCAGCACGATGATTTAGAAGCTAATCAAAAAGTACTGCAAGCAATCAGCCATAAATTTGATTCTGAGAGCTTGTTTTTAGGCATTACTAGCAAGGGGCTAGATCCAGAAACGATCGCTTGGTTTAACGAGCAAAACATTGCACCATGTGCCTATCAACCCATCGCGGCTTTAGCACAAGAAGAAGCCTTTGCAGTCAAAGTGATGACCCATATCAAAGAGGGCTCGCAAATTGAAGACTTTCGTCAGGCAAAAGAGCAAGCGACTACGCAGTTTTTTTTACAACCGGCAGACCAATTGACTGCGGCATTTGGCGAAGCGTCGCAGGCATTGATGAATAATCAGCGGATTGCAGCTGAATGCGCCGTCGAGCTGCCACTGCATCAGCGGCTATTGCCTCATTACCCGTTACCAGCAGAAGAAAATGCTGCAGACTATTTGCGGAAAATTTGTTTTGAACGTCTGCCTCAACGTGTTGCCCACGTTACATCGGCGTACGAACAGCGTTTGGATTATGAGTTGTCTGTCATCCATAAGATGGGCTTTGATGATTACTTCTTGATTATTTGGGACGTCATGGACTTTGCCCACCAACAAGAAATTGTTACCGGAGCTGGACGGGGATCTGCTGCCGGAGCACTGGTGGCGTATGTTTTATCGATCACCGACGTGGATCCAATCAAATACGATCTTTTGTTTGAACGATTCTTGAATCCAGAACGTTACACGATGCCTGATATCGATTTAGATATTCCTGACAATCGCAGAGATGAGATTTTACAATATGTGCGCCAAAAATACGGGCAAGAATATATGGCACAGATCGCCACGTTTGGCACCATGGCGGCCAAAATGGTTCTGCGAGATGTTTCTCGTGTCTTTGGTCTTTCGCAAAGTGAAGCCAATCGCTGGTCAAAAGCCATCCCCAATGCCTTGAAAATGACCTTAGATCTTGCTTATGAACAATCCAATCAGCTGCGAGAATTGGTGTCGTTTAATGAGCGCAACCAAGTAATGTTTCAAGTCGCCAAAATTTTAGAAGGCTTGCCACGTCACGTATCGACTCATGCCGCTGGTGTGGTGATCAGTGACAAGAATTTACTTGATCTGGTTCCCTTGCAAGAAGGCAGCGATGGGATCTGGCTGACCCAACTTACCATGAATGACGTAGAAGCCATCGGCCTATTGAAGATGGATTTTTTAGGCTTGAGAAACTTGTCGATCATTGATAATACCTTGAAAGGTATCAAACGAATCAGCCAACAAATTGTAACCCAAAAAGAGATTCCTCTTGATGATCCAGCAACGTTGCGCTTGTTTCAAAAAGGTGAGACCGCAGGGATCTTCCAATTTGAATCAGCGGGGATACGCAATGTGCTGCGTAAGTTAGGACCAGAAAGCATCGAGGATATTGCCGCAGTCAATGCCTTGTATCGCCCGGGACCGATGCAAAATATTGATACTTTTATCAAGCGGAAAAAAGGTCAAGAGCGGGTCTCTTATCCGGATGACAGCTTGATTCCAATCTTGCAAAACACCTACGGAATCATTGTTTACCAAGAACAGATCATGCAAGTAGCTTCCAAAATGGCTGGTTTCAGCTTAGGACAAGCAGATATTTTGCGGCGAGCAATTAGTAAAAAGAAAAAAGACGTCTTGGATGAGGAACGTCGTCATTTTGTGCAAGGTGCCTTGGCCAATCATTATGACGAAAAGACCGCTAATTTGGTCTATAACTATATTGAACGCTTCGCCAACTATGGGTTTAATCGATCCCATGCGTTTGCCTATTCCTTTATCGGCTTTCAAATGGCGTACCTGAAAGTGCACTATCCAGCACCATTTTTTGCTTCGATCCTGCATTCGGTACGCAACACTGCCAGCAAAATGAAAGAATACTTAAATGAAGCCGCACGTTACGGCGTAGAAGTGCTGCCACCATCGATCAATACCAGTGGGTTTAGTTTTCAACTGCAAAACGAGAAACAAATCCGTTTTGGGTTCAGCAGTATCAAAGGGATTCGGCGCGACATGATCCAAGACATTTTGGCAGAACGAAAAGAGCATGGCAATTTCACGTCTATGGATCAATTTTTGCTTCGCTTGAATCAGCGGAACAGCAAATGGTTAAAATTGGATTATTTATTGCCGCTTTTGAGCATTGGCGTTTTCGATGTGATTGCCCCCAATCGAAAACAAGCACTGATCCAGCTAGAAGGAAAGATCCAAAATATTACTTATAGTGGCGGCAGTTTGGATCTCTTAGAAACTATGGCATTAAAAGAAGAAGCCGTTGCCGATTACAAACTGGAAGAAAAACTGGCTTTGGAAGAAGAATATTTAGGTGTTTATTTGTCTGGCCATCCCGTGGAACAGTTTCAAAAATTGCACCAATTAAAACAAATCACTGATATTGCTGATCTAGTTCCAAACGAACGAGTGCGTATTCTTTTGTATGTCCGCAAGATTCGGGAAATTCGTACAAAAAAAGGCGAACAAATGGCGTTTGTTGAAGGAACGGATGCCAGCAAGGAAGTTTCAGTAACGATTTTTCCCATCGTTTATCGACAAGTGCGTTCCTTGATCGAAGAAAATGCTGTTCTCTATATTGAAGGAAAGGTCGAGGTAAGTCGTTACAATGGTGAAATCCAACTCATTGCTGATAAAATAGACTTAGCAGAAAACGTTCAGAACAAAATTGCGTCACAAACTTGCTACTTAAAGATTTCTGCTGCAGCTGAAACGTCGCACCTGCAAGCATTGTCGAAGGAAATGAAGCAGCATCACGGAAATATTCCAGTGGTGATGTTCTATGAAAGCAGTGGCAAGAAAGTGTTGTTAGCAGAAGAAAACTGGGTAACGGATGAGCCAGACTTTGTCACACAACTGAAGGCATTATTAGGAAATGGAAATGTAATTTTCAAGTAATTTTCCGAAAACGGCAATTCAACTTACACTTTTTTCAACTTTTTCCCACTATTTCAAGACATTTTCATGGAATAATGGTAGAATATGTCTCGTGGTTATTACTTGAAAACTAGCAAACAGGGGCTTCCCTAAACAAAATCTTTTGATGAGGTGAAAGAATAATGAAACGCATTGGAATTCTAACCAGTGGCGGCGATGCACCAGGAATGAACGCAGCGATTCGCGCAGTTGTCAGAAAGGGTATTTTTGACGGACTTGAAGTATACGGAATCAACTATGGCTATGCCGGACTAGTCGCAGGCGACATTCGTCGCTTAGATGTTGCTGATGTTGGTGACAAAATTCAACGTGGTGGAACATTCTTATATTCAGCACGTTATCCAGAATTTGCGACACAAGAAGGACAATTAAAAGGAATCGAACAATTAAAGAAATTTGGCATTGAAGGGCTAGTCGTGATTGGTGGAGATGGTTCTTACCATGGTGCGATGGCACTTACTCGCCACGGTTTCCCAGCAATCGGGATTCCAGGAACGATCGATAATGACATTCCAGGAACAGATTTCACGATTGGTTTTGATACAGCAATTAATACTGTCTTGGAATCGATTGACCGTATCCGTGATACAGCGACATCACATGTCCGCACATTTGTGATCGAAGTAATGGGTCGCGGTGCTGGCGATATCGCTTTATGGTCAGGTGTGGCCGGTGGTGCGGATGAAATCATCATTCCAGAACATGATTTTGACATGCAAGTTGTTGCTGATCGTATCCGTGAAGGACGCGACCGCGGGAAAAAACATTGCTTGATCGTTTTAGCCGAAGGTGTGATGGGCGGAAATGATTTTGCTGACAAACTTTCTGAATACGGCGATTTCCATACCCGTGTATCAATTCTAGGACACGTTGTCCGTGGTGGTTCACCAAGCGCTCGTGACCGTGTGTTAGCAAGTAAATTTGGTTCATATGCTGTTGAATTATTGCAACAAGGCAAAGGCGGTCTATGTATCGGTATCGAAAACAATGAAATGATTGCTTCTGATATCATCGATACCCTTGAAAACAATCGTCACAAACCAGACCTTAGCTTGTATAACTTGAACAAAGAAATCTCATTCTAAAGAGATTTTTAAGCAACGCAACAGTAATTTTGTAAAAAAAGCTTATTAGCTATTTTAAATAAATGAATAGGAGCGTTTAGTAATGAAAAAAACAAAGATCGTAAGTACATTAGGACCAGCAAGTAACAGTGTGGAAATTATTTCTCAACTGATTGAAGCCGGTGCGAATGTCTTCCGCTTTAACTTCTCTCATGGAGATCATGAAGAACAATTAGCGCGTATGACAATGGTTCGTGAAGCCGTAAAGAAAACTGGTAAAGATGTCGGTATCCTTTTAGATACAAAAGGTGCTGAAATCCGTACAACTGTACAAAATACGACAGAAGCAGACTTTGGTCGTGCTGGATACATCCAATTCAACGTTGGAGATGAAACACGCATTTCAATGGATCCAGAACACAAAGGAACAAAAGAAAAAATTGCTGTAACTTATCCTGGTTTATTTGAAGATGTTCATGTGGGCGGACACATCTTGTTTGATGATGGCTTGATCGACATGGAAATCAAAGAAAAAGACGAAGCAACTCGTGAATTAGTGGTTGTTGTTAAAAATGCTGGAATGTTAGGATCACGTAAAGGGGTCAATGCTCCTGGCGTATCAATCAGCTTACCTGGTATTACTGAAAAAGATGCAGAAGATATCCGTTTTGGTCTTGATAACGATATCGACTTCATTGCCGCTTCATTTGTACGTAAAGCGCAAGACGTTTTAGAAATTCGTGAAATTTTAGAAGAAAAAGACATGACTCATGTGCAAATCTTCTCTAAAATCGAATCACAAGAAGGTATCGACAATATCGATGAAATCATCAAAGTTTCTGATGGTATCATGGTTGCTCGTGGTGACATGGGTGTTGAGATCCCTGCTGAAGAAGTACCAATGGTTCAAAAGAGCATTATCAAAAAATGTAACGCTGCTGGTAAATCAGTTATCACAGCAACACAAATGTTAGAATCAATGCAACAAAACCCACGTCCAACTCGTGCGGAAGCTTCTGACGTTGCCAATGCTGTCTTTGACGGTACTGATGCAACAATGCTTTCTGGTGAGTCAGCAAACGGTGACTACCCTGTAGAAGCAGTAGCGACAATGGCACGTATCGACGTTGAAGCTGAAAAAGCTTTATCAGAAAACAGCACATTCCAAATCAACCAATTCGATAAAACAGATGTAACAGAAACAATCGGTTTATCTGTTGCACGTGCGGCGAAAAACCTAGGGGTTAAAACAATCGTTGCAGCAACTGAATCAGGTTACACTGCGAAAATGATCTCTAAATATCGTCCAGATGCTGACATTTTAGCTGTCACATTTGACGAACGGACAAAACGTGGCTTGATGCTTAACTGGGGTGTCTATCCAACGGTTGCTGATAAACCGTCAACAACCGATGAAATGTTCGAATTAGCAGCAAAACAAGCAGTTGATTTAGGCTTTGCTAAAGAAGGCGATCTAATCTTGATTACAGCCGGTGTTCCTGTTGGTGAACGCGGAACAACCAACGTAATGAAGATCCAATTGATCGGTTCAAAATTGCTTGAAGCGCAAGGGATTGGTGAAAAATCAGTTGTTGCCAATGCCGTGATCGCTCACAGTGCTGAAGAAGCAATTGCGAAAGCAAAAGATGGCATGATTTTAGTTGTACCAACAACAGATAAAGAATATATGCCAGCAATCGAAAAAGCAGCAGCATTAGTTGTTGAAGATGGCGGCTTGACTTCTCATGCAGCAGTTGTCGGAATCGCGAAAGATCTACCAGTCATCGTTGGTGCCAAAGACGCAACAACTACCATCAAAGATGGCGAATTGGTTACTCTTGATTCTCGTCGCGGTATCGTTTATCGTGGAGAAACAACAGCGATCTAATGATTTTTAACGATTGATCAAGCAACAGGCAAGTGCACGTTGTGCGCTTCCTGTTGTTTTTTTGAGAGAGTCGAAATCCCTTGAGAAAGGGCAGTAAAATGACACGATCAAAAATGAAAAAGGTGTCAAGAAAATTTCATTGACAAAGCCTCAGAAGCCCTGTATAATTGCTTTTGTTGCTTAGGGGTGATAAAAATGAAATGGTCTTTATTGGAATTAAAAAAATACCAAGAGACACCGCTGATGTTTGAAGAAACACTTGACTTAAAGAGTCAACTGATAAAACGCGATGGACAGATCATTGATTTGTCTCCTGTAAAAGTAAAAGGGCTGATGAGTGTTGATAAGCAAGGATACTTGCTACACTATCAAGTAGAAACGACGATGACATTGCCATCTACTCGTTCTTTGACACCTGTAGCGATTCCTTTTGATTTTTCAGTGGATGAACAATTCATGACACCAGAGCAATTTCAGCGTCGCGATGAAACGATCGTCGAAGAAGAGGTTTTGATCATTGAAGGTCAAACCATCAGCTTAGATGAATCAGTCGCTGATAACCTATTACTTGCGATTCCTTTGCAAGTCCTGACAGAAGAAGAAAAGCAAGGTTCAGCAATGCCATCTGGCAACGATTGGGCTGTTTTGTCAGAAGAAGACTTTGCAAATCAAAAAGAAGCGCAAGCTCAACAAGTTGATCCTCGTCTTGCAAAATTATCCGAATTATTCAATGAATCAGATGACGATAACGCGTAGGATTGGAATAAATTGCAGCCTCAAGGTTGCGTTCATTAACAAGGAGGTGTAGCAAAATGGCAGTACCAGCTAGAAAAACTTCGAAAGCGAAGAAAGCAAAACGTCGTACACATTACAAATTGACAATCAACGGTTTGAACGAATGTGCAAACTGTGGTGAAATGAAAAAAAGCCACCATGTCTGCTCAAACTGTGGTCATTACGATGGCAAAGACGTAGCAACAAAAGAAGCATAATTCCTTTTTTTCAGAAAGAGGATTCTAAAACCTTAGGCTAACCATGGAGCCTGAGGTTTTTTTGTTTTTTTGACGAATATGGAACTTTTCAGAAATATTTTTGTCCAGCGAAAGAGAATAGTTCAAAAGCAGGTACATTTGCGCTATAATGAAAAAGATAATTGAATCTTAGGAGGATGAAAGATGACAAAACAACAAATCGGCGTTGTCGGTATGGCTGTTATGGGCAAAAACTTAGCGTTGAACATCGAAAGCCGCGGTTATTCAGTTGCCTTATTTAACCGTACTGGTTCAAAGACAGAAGAAGTAGTAAAAGAACATCCAGATAAAAATTTTAAAGCAACCTATACGATAGAAGAATTTGTTCAATCTATTGAAAAACCACGTCGTATTTTATTAATGGTAAAAGCTGGATTTGCGACAGATGCAACGATCCAAGAATTATTGCCTCATCTAGACAAAGACGATATTTTGATCGATGGCGGAAATACCTTCTTTAAAGATACGGTTCGTCGTAACGAAGAGTTGGCAAACTCAGGAATCAACTTTATCGGTACAGGTGTATCTGGTGGGGAAGAAGGCGCCTTGAAAGGTCCTTCAATCATGCCAGGAGGACAAAAAGAAGCGTATGAATTGGTTGCACCAATCTTGGAGCAAATTTCTGCAAAAGCTGAAGATGGAACACCTTGTGTGACTTATATTGGACCAAACGGTGCAGGCCATTACGTAAAAATGGTTCACAACGGGATCGAATATGGGGACATGCAGCTGATTGCTGAGTCTTATGACTTAATGCAAAACATTTTAGGTCTATCTGTTGATGAAATGGCTGATATTTTTGCTGAATGGAACAAAGGTGAATTAGACAGCTACCTAATTGAGATCACAGCGGATATTTTGACCCGTAAAGACGATCAAGGAACAGGCAAACCAATCGTTGATGTGATTTTAGATGCTGCTGGTAATAAAGGAACTGGGAAATGGACAAGCCAAAGTGCCTTAGACCTAGGTGTACCACTACCATTGATCACTGAATCTGTTTTTGCCCGTTATATTTCGGCTTACAAAGAAGAACGGGTCAATGCCAGCAAAGTCTTACCAAAACCAGAAGCAGTTGCTTTTGAAGGAAACAAAGAAGAGTTTATCAATAAGATCCGCGAAGCCTTATACTTCAGTAAGATCATGAGCTATGCACAAGGATTCGCGCAATTACGTACTGCATCAAAAGAGTATGATTGGGATCTTCCTTTTGGTGAAATTGCCAAAATTTGGCGTGCAGGCTGTATCATCCGTGCGCAATTTTTACAAAAAATCACAGATGCTTATGACAAGAATGCCGACATTGAAAACTTACTATTAGATGACTACTTCAAAGATATTACGAAACGTTATCAATCTTCTGTACGTGAAGTAGTTGCACTAGCTGTTCAAGCAGGTGTACCTGTGCCGACGTTCTCATCGGCGATCGCGTACTTCGATTCTTATCGTTCTGACCGTTTGCCAGCGAACTTGATCCAAGCACAACGGGATTACTTCGGCGCGCATACGTATGAACGGACAGATAAAGAGGGAATTTTCCATTATTCATGGTATGACGAAGCGTAAGCTTTAAGAGAATCCAAAAGAGAAAGGCCGAAAGTGAGAACTTTCGGTCAATCTCTTTTTTATTTTTTAGATACATGATAAAATAAGACAGATAATGTCTAATTTAAAGGCAGAATAATCAATAAAGGGGCTATCAATAATGAGTAATATTCTAATCATTGAAGATGAAAAGAACTTAGCTCGATTTGTGGAATTAGAATTGAAGCATGAAGGGTACAATACCGAAGTTCATTACAACGGACGGACGGGACTGGATGCGGCACTGAATAATGAATGGGATGCGATCTTATTGGATCTAATGCTTCCTGAGTTAAATGGGTTAGAAGTTTGCCGCCGCGTGCGTCAATCGAAAAACACCCCGATCATCATGATGACCGCAAGAGATTCCGTGATTGATCGAGTATCAGGTTTGGATCATGGTGCTGATGATTATATTGTGAAGCCTTTTGCAATTGAAGAATTGCTGGCACGCTTACGTGCGTTGCTTCGCCGTATCGATATCGAAGGGGACAAAAACGTCGCAAAACAAACTACGATCACTTACCGCGATCTAACGATTGAAAAAGAAAACCGTGTCGTTCGTCGTGGAACAGATGTCATTGAACTAACGAAACGCGAATACGAGCTGTTGTTGACTTTAATGGAAAACGTCAATGTCGTTTTAGCCAGAGATGTTTTATTAAACAAAGTCTGGGGCTATGAGACAGAAGTGGAAACCAACGTTGTCGATGTTTACATCCGCTATTTACGTAATAAAATTGATGTACCAGGGGAGGAAAGCTACATCCAAACCGTTCGTGGTACAGGATATGTGATGCGGTCGTGAACCTTAAAAAAAGAATGAAAAAATTAAAAGAACTGAAGGGGCCTTCTTTAACTGTAAAGTGGGCCTTCGCAAGTTCTTTCTTTATATTTGTCGTATTTACGATCTTTGCGGTGATCACCTATAAGACCTCCGTAAATTTGATTGTCGCTAAAGAAGAAAATAATGTTGAGCGGACAATGTCAGAAGTTGCTTCCCGTCTAGCCAATTCGGACCAAGAATTAACGCTCGTTCGAACGTATCGTAATTTAACCAAAAATGATGCGGGGACGACGAGCATCTATGATCGAACCTCAACGATCGATGGCAACTTAATGAAAATCGACTCCTTTATTTCGGAATTAGGCCAAGCACCATTGAGCCTGTTTGTTTATAATTTGAATGAGGACCTTGTGTTTAAGACCCATGAAAATGATTTAGCCTTGATCGACACACAACGTAAAGCGCCAACCATCGTAACACTAGATGGCATCACCGGCTTTCTTTCGATCCAACCTATTTATTCAAAAGGCACCAGAGAGCGGATTGGCTATGCTCAAACGTTTTATGAATTGACTTCTTTTTATGAAATACGTAGCAAACTGCTGCTGACTTTGATTATCTTAGAAGTTGTCTCTCTGATTCTCAGCAGTGTGCTTGGGTTCTTTTTATCAGCGTATTTCCTTCAGCCGTTAAAGGTACTACGGGATACGATGGAAACCGTCCGGAAAAACCCGCAGTCAACCGTGCATATGCCAGAATTGAATACCAACGATGAGTTATCTGATTTAGCAGATATATTCAATGAAATGTTAGATCGCATGCGCCTGTACATTGAGCAGCAAGAGCGATTTGTTGAAGATGTTTCTCATGAATTGCGAACACCTGTAGCAATCATTGAAGGACATATGAATTTGTTGCAGCGTTGGGGAAAAGATGATCCAGAGATCTTGGATGAGTCCCTCGCAGCCAGTATGCAAGAGATCAGTCGAATGAAGACGCTCGTACAGGAAATGTTGGATCTCTCAAGAGCGGAACAAGTGGATGTTCATTATGCAAATGAAACAACTAATGCAAAAGAAGTTGTCTATCAAGTGTTCAATAACTTTAAAATACTGTATCCGGATTTTGTCTTTACATTGGATGATGATTTGTATCATGAGTTGAAGCTGAAAATCTATCGCAATCATTTTGAACAGATCATAATTATTGTCTTGGATAACGCAGTAAAATATTCCACTGATCGAAAAGAAGTTCATCTATCCATTTCATTGGATCGTCAATCTTTTGAAATTGCCATCCAAGATTTCGGGGAAGGCATCTCCAAAGAAGACCTCGATAAGATCTTTAATCGTTTCTATCGAGTAGATAAAGCCCGTGCAAGAACCAAAGGTGGCAATGGTTTGGGATTATCTATAGCAAAACAACTATTAGAAAGCTATAAAGGAAAAATCACGGCGGAGAGTGTCATTGGCCAAGGAACAATCTTTCGGATTTATATACCGATCCTTCAAACGGAAGATCGGACGAAAAGAGAACGTTGAGCAAAAAGCTTAAGTTCTCTTTTTTTTCATTCTTAAATGATAGATTTAGTGGCGAAACACTGCTTATAAACGAACGTTCGAAACGTTTGGTAATGAATAATTCGCTTATAAAAATAGTTGTCAAAAAGCCTATTTTTTTAGTTGATTTTTCCTTTAAGAATTGCTATATTATTACTTGTCCTTGTTAAGATATTTGTAACAATCACTGATTGATCTATTTTTAAAATAGTTGTTGACGAAACAATTTACAAGTGTTATTATAACAAAGTCGAAAAAATATCATCTCTGAAAAACCTGATAAATCAAAAAACTTTTCAAAAAAAGTGTTTGACATATAACGTTTGAGATGGTAATATAAAAAAGTCGCTGAGGTTAAGAAAGAAGTTAAATAACAACTTCTCGAAAAAAACTTTTAAAAAAGAGTTGACAATCAAACGTCGCTCTGATATGATATAAAAGTTGCTAACACAGCACAGTAGACCTTTGAAAACTGAACAAAGCAAGCAAACGAACCAATGTGTAGGACGTTTCAATTTATTGAAACAAATACATGCAAGCAATAGCTAGCAAAGTTAATTTTTATGAGCTTAATGACCAT
>Ga0129309_1000125_pt1 | contig 68277 bp, 61 predicted proteins | sample L1105metagenome_FD_94439 | JGI IMG/M metagenome (GOLD analysis project Ga0129309, IMG submission 94439) | Ring-tailed lemur group fecal microbial communities from Wisconsin, USA - L1105 metagenome | ecosystem: Host-associated > Mammals > Digestive system > Large intestine > Fecal | place: USA...
AAGTGTGAGTGAATCTGTTAGCGAAAGTACCAGCATTAGTGACAGTGAACGTGGTTCAATGTCTGATAGTGCAAGTGTAAGTGATTCGACTTCAACGAGCGAAAGCCTAAGTGTGAGTGAATCAGCTAGCGAAAGCACCAGCATCAGCGATAGTGAACGTGATTCAATGTCAAATAGTGCAAGTGTAAGTGATTCGACTTCAACAAGCGAAAGCCTAAGTGTGAGTGAATCAGCTAGCGAAAGCACCAGCATCAGTGATAGTGAACGTGATTCAGTATCACTTAGCGCCGAATCAAGTGATTCTGGGTCAGCAAGCGATAGTCTGAGTGCTAGCAACTCGGCTAGTCAGAGTGAAAGCTTTAGTGCCTCTGATCGAGATTCAGTTTCCATGAGCGCTAGTGAATCAATCAGCGATAGTACCAGCGTGAGTGAATCTGCTTCGCTAAGTACAAGTACAAGTGATATCAACTCTGATATCGTCAGTGAATATCACAGCAATAGCTTGTCTGAGAGTCTATCAGAGCTGCAATCACAATCAACTAGCCAAGATCATTCACTTTCGGCAAGTGAGTCTATCAGCGGCTCTACTTCAACACCATCAAGTTCTAATCAGAACAACGGAGTGAATGGAAATACAGTAACGCCAATTGGCAACACTGGAGTAGGGGGTCGTACGACCAGTGCATCTGGTTCTACTCTTCCTAAGACTGGCGAATCTGATGCAAGTGGTATTCAAATGTCTCTTGCTGGAATTGCCACGCTGTTAGCTGCTATTGCTTTAATGAAAAAGAAAAAAGATGAAGCAAAGCGTGAAACAGAGTAACCCGTTAGTTTTGGTTTGTGAAGAGCTAGGATAAATTTCCTAGCTCTTCTAAAATGATAAAAGTACTTCTATTAAATAAAAAAGCATCACAGTTAGGCAAACTAACTGTGATGCTTTTTTATTGGCTATGGTTGGTTATGGAAATTCAACATCGAATGAACCATCTTCTGTTTTTACCAACTCGGATAATAATAAATTTCTGACTGCTTCTAGATAAATGGCTTCACGCATTTCAGTAAAAGAACGATGTGCTTCTACTTGAAATTCATAGATGGGACGATGTTGTCCCCAGTTTCGCCCATTGATGACTGTTTTCAATTGTTGCAGGTTGTCTGATTGTTCGATCCAAAGAGTATCTAGGGCTTTTAAAAGAATGATTCGCTTGAAAAACAGCTGTTGGAAACTATCTGGCATAAATTGATGAATGTGAGTCAAACGCTCTGAAATCAGATCCAATAAAAATTTTTTGACCGTTCGCTTATTAAATTTATCTAGTTTCTCGATTTCAAAAACATCAAAATTATAGTCCAAATTATTAAAGATAAAATCAAGGATCGTTTGTTTATTTAGGTTCTCTTTTTTAGTGATGAGTTGATTGATTGCTTCTTCTATGCATTGATTAATGATATTTTCTAATTCAACCGGAGTGCCTGTCATAATTCTGTTTCTCATGCTGTACATTTTGTCTCTTTGAATGGTAATGATTGAGTCAAATTCAAGCGTTGTTTGACGTCCGGCGATTTCTTGATTTTTGCGATTGCTTTGAGACTGATTGATTAGTTTATTGTATTTTTTCTTTTTTAAAGGAGTGAGATCATTGGATAATTCTTCTTGTTCAGTTAATAATTTTCGTTCGTCGGCGGCCCATTTGGGTGCACTTTCAACCACGATTTTGTCTTCCATAGATACATAAAAAATGCTGTCACCCGGATCTCCTTGACGTCCAGAGCGTCCACGAAGCTGATTGTCAATTCGGTCACTGGTCATCCGCTCAGTTCCTACTACTAATAGACCACCATTTTCCCTCGCATCTTGTTCAAGTTTAATATCTGTACCACGCCCAGCCATTGAAGTAGCCACAGTTACGGCACCTTTTTTACCAGCTTCTGAGATGATCCAGGATTCTTTGGTCGCTGTTGTAGCGTTTAAAAGATTATGAGGGATTCGATGCTTTAAGAGAATCAGGGAGTATAACGTCGACATTGAGACTGATCCTGTCTCAATCAATACGGGGCGTTCTTGCGTCAAAGCATTTCTTACTGCTTCTAAAGAAGCCATGATTTTCGACTGATTGGTCACATAGACCAGATCCTGATGATCTTTTCGGCGAATGGGTTTATTTGTCGGAATTTCGATTACGTCAATATCATACGTTTCTCGAAATTCGTCGGCGTCTGTTTTGGCAGTACCAGTCATTCCAGATAAAATTTTAAATTTTCGGAATAGATTTTGGTAGGTGATGGAGCCCATGGATCGGCTCTCTGTGGTGATTTCTACACCTTCTTTCGCTTCGATTGCTTGATGGAGACCAGCTTGTAGTTTTGTTCCAATCAATTTCCGTCCATTTGCTTCATCAAGTAAAAGAATCTCATTGTCTTCCACAACATAATCTTTGTTTAAGTGTAAGAGATAATTGGCCCGTAAGGCAATGACTAAATGACGATAAAGATTTTTCCATTTTTCTGAAAGAATAGTTTCAACGCCTAAGTAGTCTTCGGCTTTTTTTATGCCTGCTTCTGTAAACCAAGCATGACGTTTGTTTTCACTTCTCATAAAGTCTTTACCTTCAATCAAGCTTTTCACAAACCAATCAGATAACGTAAAAAAGTTCGACTGAACTTTGGGTGCTCCTGAAATGATCAATGGTGTTTGCGCCATATCAAGTAATATTGCATCGATTTCATCTATCAGTACATAATTGAAGTGGGTGACGTATTGTTCGTCTGGAGAAACAGCCAAGTTGTCAAACAAATAGTCAAAGCCCAGTGCGCTATGCGTAGTGTAGACAATGTCTGCTGCATAGACCACCTCTTTATCGATTTCTTCTCCTTCATCTTCATGTTCAGGAACACCTACAGCTACGGATAGTCCTAGAAAACGATAGACTTTTCCTGTTTCTTCAATATCTCGCAAAGCTAAATACGTATTAGAAGTAATCAAAAAATTGCCTTTGCCTCCCAGGCCATGTAAATACATCGGCATGGTTGCGGTCAATGTTTTTCCTTCTCCAGTTTTCATTTCAGCAACATTACCGTAAAAAAGAGCAATTGCACCAAGAATTTGAACAAAATAAGGCTCCATTCCTAGGACACGACGGTCTGCTTCGACAACTACAGCATAGGCTTGCGGGAGTAAACTCTCTAGTTTTTTGCCCTGTTCGAGTTGTTGTCGAAAATGAATGGTTTGCATTTGCAATTCTTGATCTGACAAATGTCGATAGTTTTCCGCGAGACTTTGAACTTTTCTCGCTAACCGAATATACTTGCGAAACTTTTTATCTTTCATTTTTATTGATCCTCCTTTCAAAAACTTATATTGCTTATGCCTTAATCAGCAATGCTTTCTAATTTAGCACGAATCATGACGTCGTCTAGTTCCAAAAGATATTCTCTCATCAAATCATTGGCTTCTAAAAAAAAGACGATTTTTCCCTTCTGAGTAACTAGTTTCATCTCTCTTGATGCAATAAGTGGTTCCTTATTTTGATCAAGCAGCGCTTCACCAGAACTTGTTACGAAGTGAAGCGAAAACGTATAGGTTTTGGTGGTATCCATATTATAGTAGGGAAATTCACCTTGATAGATAGATTCTTGATCACCTGCTTCCAGAGAGTCTTCAGTTCGCAAAACGACAGCTTTCAATTCTAACTTAGGAGTTGTTTCAGCGTCAGGGGCTCTAGATTCTGTAGTCGGTGTTTCGTTGCTTGTTAAGTTTTCTTTCAAAAAAAAGATACCTCCTACCAGCAAAACAAGAGGTATTATGACTTCAATTAGCTTCTTCATATAAAATCCTTCTTTATGGGAGATGTTTTTAAGAAATTCTTCCGTTTTTTCAATCCACGTGTTTTTCAGATGATCATCAAAAAATGAATAGCTACTTTCTAATTTGAATTTAAATCGATAATACCACAATGACCAACATCACCTTTTCCTTTTTTTTTTTCATTTCAACAAAAAACAAGTACAAAAGGCAAATTTAAAACTGATAATATTTTATTAAACATTGTAGATTAAAAAAAAGTAAGAAAATTGGAGATGAAAATGAAGAATCAAAAAGAACTCATTCAAAGAATAGTAGCGAGCTTTTTTCTTTTGTTCATCGTTGAGATAGGAAAGCATATCCAGGTTCCATTTTTTGTTTCAGAACAGATACCAGAAGAATCAACAAGTTTGATTTTGAAGTTTTTAGCGACATCAACCGGTGGGAATTTCACTGTTCCGACGCTTTTTTCTTTAGGAATGGGCCCGTACATGACCGCTCTGATCATCTGGACGACGATCAGCATGATTGATACAGAAAGTATCGGAAATCTTTCCACCAAACGAATTGGTTATATTCAACGCTGTTTGACTCTTTTATTTGCTATCCTTCAAAGTTGCGCACTAGTCTTAAAATTTCGTTCCTCGATGATTGATCAAAAAGCTATTGGAGGTTCTATTGTCCTGTTGTTTTTAGGAGCAGTTCTTGTATTGTCTGCCGGGGGATTGTTCGTTGCATGGCTAGCTGATATCAACATTGATAAAGGAATCGGAGGTCAAAGTCTGTTTATTGTTCCAGGTTTACTGATGAATATCCCAGCTATGTTAATTTCGGGACAAACAGAATCTGTTCATTTGAGTCAAAACTTTCTTATCGGGTTAGTTATGTTGACCTTGGTTTTTATTTATCTCACACTGTTTCTTTACAGTGCAGAGTACCGTATCAATATTGAGCGGACAGGTATCGACAGTCGCTTTAACAATTCGTATATTCCTATTCGACTTTTACCTGCCGGGGCAATGCCTTTTATGTTTGCAGTAACCGTCTTTTCAATGCCGCAGCTTTTACTATTGAACGAAAAGTGGGGGGACACAGGCTTTTCGAATTTTATTACGACTTACTTTTCATTTAATAATGTGCGGGGTGTTTTCACTTATGGTCTGATTCTCTATGTTTTAGGTTACGGATTTAGTTTTATAAATGTTCGACCATACGATATAGCGAAAAATCTAAAAGAGACAGGAGATTATATCTTAAATGTTGCTCCTGGTAAACAGACAGAGCAATATATATGGAAACGTTTGTCGACCGTTGCATTGCTTGGCAACAGTTACCTTGTGATCATTTCAATGATTCCTTTATTGATTGGATTGCAAAATCAAATTATTTCCAACTTAGCTTTTTATTTCGGAAGCATTTTTATGTTGATCATTATTTTAGAAACTATCACAAATGAAATACGGTTCCTCTTTTCCAGACATACTTACCGGATTTTTTAGAGGATGTTAGGAGGCAATTCTTTGAACTATTTTATTCCTGATTGGACGAGTAGTAGCGGCAATTTAGAAAGTGATTACATGATGAATATCATTCAGCTTTTCAAGAACAATCAAGAACCGCATCACTTATTGTTATTGGAGCATATGCCGTTTTTACGTTATCAGATGCATGCATATGAATTAGAAGCAGCGCAAATGACTTCACTTTATGATTGCTTGCAAGACATTCAAAAAACCAATGGATTTCCCTTAGATGTCGATGACTTGCCTCTTGCTGAGAATGTGGAGAAGGTCTATACACCTTTTGGGATCACACTGATTAAGGAAAATCAACCATTTGGTGAAATTCGGTTCAATACATTTGGTTTTGCAGAACAGATGTATTTAATGACGGAACCTTATCGACATATTCTCTTTTTCGATGATCGGGGTTTTATTTCTGCAAAATCGTTTCAGAATGACAAAGGGGAACAAGTAAAGAAGATTTATTATAACGAATCAGGAATAGAAAAATGTGTGGAATACTTTGGAGAAAATCCACACGTTGAGCTGATAAGTCCTCAAAGAATTGGGCTAAAGAAAAGTCAGTATCGAAGCATGGATGAACTTCTTTTAGAGATGATGAATCAATCTCAACTGAACCTTGAGTCAGAAGATCAAATAATTTGTTTGACAAATGAGCGGAGTCTAAGATTGGTCAAAACGAACGAGGAACGAAAAAGAGTGATCCAGATCGTTTCTGATGCCCACAGACTTTCCACTTGTGCATCAGATGAAAAAGCAGAATTATGGGCAGGTGAAAATAAAATTATTACTGATTCGACTAGTAATCAAACAGCGCTTCTCTCTTTAATGAGACAGTCCGGTATTAATGACCTATCTCGGATACAGCGCATACCTATTTACACAACTTCTTTTCAGCTGGGCAATAGCAACTCCATTCCCCAGCTGGTTCTTTATTGGAACGCCGGTGAGCTTAACGAAGACGTTCGAAGAATCCATCATTTATTACTGCAAAAAGTTATTCAGAATGATCGTTATGACTTAATCATCGAAACAACGACATTCCAAAGCGAAGTCGTTTTACGAGAAGCACAAAAAGAACTGGTTGATACTCATTTCGGTATCGATAGTGAATCAGAGGAGTATCAAAAGGTATTAAAGTATTTTGAAGCAAAAAAGGCAAAAAAGTTATTTAAAACGGATGAAGAGGCGATTGAAGAGATTCGAGAAAGCAAAAATTGGCGAAATCTAGTAGAGGCAGTTGATGTCAATTTTAGGATTCACTTTCGTTTGGATTCTCATCTCACCGCGATTCGTCAGGATTTCAATGAGACACGGTTGTATATTGATTTGTCTGCTGAAGTTGATGTCCAGAAACAAGCACTAGCTGTTAGTGCAGGGATTCCTCAGCTTGTTAGGAAGAAAACCGATTATGTGGATGACCAAAAGAATGGGCAAATCATTGGTCAAATTAGAGAATTAGATGCAGCAATCGCTTTTTACATGGACGATTTAAATAATTGGAACCAAGCATTAGTGGAAAATATTAGTTATATTGAGCATTTTAGTGAGGAAAATATTATGAAACAATGGAGGGAGTTGCTAAATGGTGTCGTCTAAACAGATTCAGGTATTTCATATTGCAGCTGTTTCTTCCGAGTGGCAAAAACGGCTCTCTCCTTTGTTTGCCTATCAGTGGCTTCCGTTAGCCTATGATTTCAGCAAAGATGAGCAGGAGCTGCAGCTGTTTAAGAAAGACAAATATAATAGCAAATATCATCGGGCAATTTTTCTTCTAGAGGAGAATGCCGCAATTCTTGAAAATTTTGAATTTTTAAAACAATTGCCTGCCTACCAAATATTTTACGAAGAAAATGATCGACTATCTCCAGAAATTCAAGCGCTTTTCACATTAAAAGCAGCGAATCGCTTTGATAAAAAGCAGCTAGAAAATGTTTTTCGTATGATCAATGAGCAATTTTCAGCAAAGCAACAAGGATATAAGCTATCTATGGATCACATGAAATTTAATAAAGATGTTTCGTTGCAGATCGCTAAAGAAGGACATGCAGCCTGTCAGGTAAAGGCGCAATTGACATCGGACTATCAGCAAATAACTACTTGGAAAATGACTAACCTGATTCCTAAAAATGAACGCACCTGCTTTTATCCGGAAATCGCAAATATCGAAGGAGAAGCGATCGTGAAGATCAAACTCTTTTTTATTAGAGAAAACACGAATCAAGTCATCCAAGTGATTGAGATTCTTCACGATCAAATCATAAATGGGGAACCGATTTACTTCAAATTAGATCAAAATTCATACATCAATGTTTCATTGTATGCCAAAGGAAATCGAGGGCAATTTACGATCGGGCAGATGCACCTGCGTAGAGCAATGGCGGATGAAAGTGTCATGATTCCAGGAGGTGGTCGGATTCGGGATGAAGAGAATCTGGGGGGAGAAGTGATCTATTACTTTAACCCGGGAGATTTAAAACCTCCATTAGCGGTTTATTTTTCTGGCTATCGTTCAGCTGAAGGTTTTGAAGGCCGTGGGATGATGGGAAGTATGGGTTGTCCTTTTCTGCTGATTGGTGATCCTCGTTTAGAAGGTGGAAATTTCTATCTAGGCAGCCAGAAATTCGAACAAGAAATCGTAGCGATCATCTTAGGAAAACTAGCACTGCTAGGTTTTGAAAAGTCAGATCTCATTTTATCCGGATTGTCGATGGGAACGTTTGGCGCGCTATATTTTGCTAGCGATTTAAGCCCAAACAGTGTCATCGTGGGAAAACCGTTGACGAATCTTGGTTCCATTGCTCTAAATGAACGCATCAATCGACCAACTGGATTTCCAACCTCATTGGATATGCTGCTTTACAATATTGGGGTTGTTTCAAAAGAAGCGAGCAGTCAATTGAATGAGCGGTTCTGGAGCAAATTTAAAAGTGGCGATTATCGTGAGACGACATTTGCTATCGCCTATATGAAACAAGACGATTACGACATGGAGGCATTTCCAATGTTGTTTGATTTTTTAAAAAATAATTTCCCCATGACTCGTGTTCTGTATAAAGGCATGATCGGCCGACATAACGATAATAGTCCCGCCATCAATAGTTGGTTTTTGAAACAATACAAAAATATTCTTGTGCATACATTTCACCGTGATATCAAGAAAATATTATAGGGAATGAGGGAGTCGATGAATAGTTTATATCGTATCAAGTGGGGGATCGACTTTAATGACAATTATAATTATGGCGCAAAAATAGCTTATATGCCCTCTGGGGAGGTCTCTTATTCTTCTCCTTTGATGCCTCCCGGCGTCAGTATTAAATCTTGGTATTCGAAAACAGAATTTCATATTAGTCGGAAATCACCAATGCTGCCTATGTTACTGCCGGGACACAAGTACGAGTTAACACTTCATGCTGAATTCGATCGTGAGGAAGCAGTACAGCTATTGATGGAATTTTTTGATAAAGATGGGTTTTTTCTTGAAAAACTAGTCTTCGAAACAAACCAGGAATGTTTTCTCTTTCCCAAAGGTGCCACTGATTACCAGATTCATATGGTAAATAAAAAGCATCAAGAGATTCTTTTTAAGGAATTGGTTTTATCCACTAAGGAGAATCAAGCATTTGAAGTGGTTCCTATAAATGCAGACACTGGAGCAAACGAAGGCTCAAACATAGCTACCAGCGTTGTTGCGGTTACACCGCTGGTTGAGAAACATGCTGCATTATCGGTCGTATTTGAAAAACAGAACAGCTATGTCAAAGAATATGCACTTTCAGATTTTGAAGCAGGATTGTTTGTTGAACCGGATATTAAAGCTGCATCATCGTACTTGGAGGCATTACTTGAAGAAATCTACCAGCGAAGCGACAGTCCCGAAAAAATCAACCTTAAAATGGGACAAAATTTTTCTCTGCTGGAATCTTGTTACCAAGAAGATTTTTCTGTATTAGCTTTATTATTTGCAAAGCCAAATGAAGAAACTGAAGCACCCGAGCTTATGGATCGTTTGCAAAAAAAGATCGCACTTAATCAAAGGGCACTAAAAGTTTTAGAGAATGTAAAAGAAAATAGGAAGAAATCAACCTAATAAAGAGGGGGACATCATGAATTTTTTTGTAAATAAAGCAATGGGGATTGGTAATTCTGGTGTGGAACATGCACAGTTCTATCGTGCTGCTTGTTTTGATAGAAAAAAAATTCCCTATAAGTATATTTTTATGGAATTAGTGAAGAATCTCCATGAAGCCATGGTAGCTTGGAAAATACCAGATGATAAAGTCATCTCCATGTGGGAGTATTTTGCACTAGAAGGTGATTATTTAAGGAAAGGGGCTAAAGCAGTTTTTACTGCACAACAAGATCTCTTAGTAGATGCTACGAACACACATAGAGTCAAAGAAACTATCACATCCTCAGGATTAAAAATCGTAGAGCATATGGAAAAATCTCCTAGTCGAAAAAAAGAAGGCTTACTGCTAGTTTCGGATTATCGGGTAGAGATCTTTGACTATCGAACGAATCAAAGAAAAATCATGTACAGTTACCAAAATGATCCGCATCGAGGAAGAGTAATGACGAATATTCATTTGTTTGCTTTCAAAGGCAAACATCGTTTCTTTAGAAATGAGGTCTTATTGCAGCGATTTTTCTTTAAACAACTGATAGAAGAATTCCCAGAAACCAAAAGTATCATCATTGATCGGGGGGAGGAAAGCGAGGCTGCTTTGTATGATCATTGTCCTCCGGAAATCAAATTGATTGAGATTGTTCATGCCGATCATTTATCTGATCGTGACGTAGCTAGCGCCCCTCTTTGGAACAATTACTATGAATTTGCTTTGACACATTTGGAACAAGTCGCTCATATCGTTGTTGCGACAGAATTGCAAAGGCAAGATTTGTTGATCGACTTTCCAAACGAGTCTCAAAAAGTTGTCACGATCCCGGTGGGAGGGATTCGTGATATGACAGAAGACTCATTTGAAATAGGCAAACAACAGGCAGAGAAGTTTGTGACGGTGTCTCGTTTGGCATCTGAAAAGCACATTGATCTTGTGATGCGGGCAATTGCTGCAGCAAAAAAAGAATATCCAACGATCTCTTTAGACATCTATGGTCAAGGGGGAGAAGATAGTAAGTTAAAAGCAGTGATCAAGGAGTTGAATGCAGAAGAGTACATTCGGTTAAAAGGGCATTCTCATGCAATCAATGAAGTATATCCTGATTATGATGCATTTATCTCTGGTTCTTTTTCAGAAGGTTTCGGATTGACTTATATTGAAGCTTTAAATGCAGGATTGCCAATTGTAACCTTCAAGGCTCGTTTTGGGGCCATGGAGTTGATCAAAGAAGGAGTCAATGGTTATTTGAAAGATTTTTCTAGAACTGATGAAGCCTATACTATTCAGCAACTAACAGATGGCATTCGTCAGTTGACTGCTTCTGATTTAAACCAACTTAAAGCCAATACCCGCAAGTCTGTCCGAATGTTTCAAGACGCGATAATTGCAGAGAAATGGAGTGAGTTGATCGATGCATTATGAATTAGTCACCGTGATCCGACCAAATGACCGAATTTGGATGGCACAAAAATCACGAATCAAAGAAGGAAGTCAGGTGTTGTCCATCTCACCGAGTCCAAATTTCCAAGCAATGCTCCAAAAAGAAGCATTGCAGGGAATCAATATTTTAGATCAAGTGACACAGCGCAGTCACGATCCAGAAGCCTTTCTGTTTTTTAACCAAGTACCAACAGCATATTGTACAGAAGTTTATATGAACGAGGATTGGACCATTTCGTTGATCACTGATGGAGATGAAGTAGGTAAAGTGAGCTTGTATCCAATGACTAGAAGACATGTGAAAGAAGTTCGATACTTTTATCCTGATGGCACGACAGATTTCATTGAAGAATATGCCGCAGATGGGAAATTGTTCTCAATTATTTATTACTGCAATGACCAGGTCCAAGAGATTGCTTTTTTCAATGATCAGCAACAGAGCATCTTGAATTACTACTTTTATCAAGGCACCATCAATTTGGTCACGACTCGTGATACAGAAACATTCAAGGTAACTCAAAAATTTAACACAACACTTGATTTCATTCGGGATCAGTTAGCTTTCCAGTTAACAGAAAATGATACAGTTGGCATTTCGTACATGGGATTAGAATTATTTTCTCTAGCAAAAACCAACTCAATAAATACACTTTATCTGGAAGAATCGCCGCTTGATGGCAAAGGGAATATCAAAGGGAACTTAATGAGTATTTTAGATGACCGCATTCCTTATATTCATAAGGTAGAAGTCGATCAAAAGAATTATCAGTTGTTGGCAAACAAAAATGTATGCATGGACAAAGTTGTGTTGAAAGGATGAAGACAAAATGAAAAAAATGAAAGCCACTGAATTGTATGAGCAAATTAAGTTGTTAATAAAAGAGAACAGTGGGTCCATGCTCACTTTTGAGAAGGAACAAGAGGAAGCAAAGAAACTTTTTGCTCATCAAAACGAATTGATTGATCAGTTGATTCAAATCAATCAAGAAATGAAAGCAATGATGAATCAGCCAGAAAACGACATCGATCTAAATGTGATCCAAACGTTAAAAAAACAATTCAATGTATCTTTTGAGCAGCAGCAGGAGGAGCAAAATAAATTACAAATGATTTATGAGAAGCTCTTTTCTGCTTATGAGGTTGAAAAGCAAATGCTTCGAACCTATTTTTTGAATGAAACCGAGCAGATCATTGATCGGTTAACCTCAACCGTCCAAAGACAAGATAACGATGTGAATCAATTGAGTCAAGAGCTGATTGATGAGCTTCGGGCAGTGGAAGTAGCAGAGGTAGTGAATGAGATAGCTACAAACGAAAATGAACCAGTAGAAAATGTTTCAGAAGTGAGTGAGTCACTACAACTGGCAGTCGATCATAACCAATAGATAAACCAGTTTTCTTCATAGGTGTTTGCCGAAAATAAACTGGAAGAGGTGATATCGTTGGCGAATAATCAGCTAGAAAAAACGATTCAAGCGGGATTTCAAGAAGAACGAGAAAACGTAAGAAATCACTCAGAAGAAAAGAAAAAGGGCAAAGCGATCACCATCGTGCTTTCCTTAGTTATGTCGATCGTGATCCTTGGATCGTTGGTTTATTCTTTATTGGAAGCATTACAGAAGTAAGAATAAAAATAGGTCCTGCATTTTAGAAAAAAGGATTTGAAAAATATGGAAACTAGATTACTAAGCGTTTGTCGATTAATTAGCACGATCAACCCAGACTTAAAGATACCTGATACATCAGTCGTTGCTGTCAATATTGATCGCGAGAAATTAGAAGAGATACGCAAATGTAAAGGACTATCTGTGAAATCTTTTGAAAGAAAGATTGGGTTATCTCGCTCACGGTACTATAGATGGGTACAATATGAGATCGACTTGCCCTTCGAATTGGTTGTTGGCATCAAGAAAATGTTGAGCATATCTGATACCGAATTGTTAGACATGTTTGCAATGTCAACAGATGAACAACTTCATCTATTAAGTGTATTGATTTATAGCTCTTTATCAACGAAAGAGGACATGTTTGTTACCTTTATGAAAGTCAGAAAAGAGTTAGAAAAATTTCGCTCCTCTACTGAGGATAATACGATGTTTAAACTTATGTTAGCCTATTCTGACCTCGTATTTGGTTGTATGAACCAGAAAGTCCCGGATGCAAGTTTAGAAATGCTTGAAACATTTTTTCTGGGAACTGATTTTTATACATTATTTGACAGCCTTTTATATTTAGCTACATTACGCATCAAACAGCGCTATGGCTTGCACGCTTCATCTTTAGAAAAACAAATTTTTTTGTTAGAGAGCTGCCTTTTAAAGAAAATAAATTCGACTGATTTTACGGAACTGCGGCCAGTCTTGGTAGGCGCCGTACTAGATTTATCAGAATGCTTGGTAGACATCCAACGATGTGATGATGCGGTTCAATTACTTCAACATGCAAGTCGTTTAATGGAAGAGCATTGGCATATTGATGTCTATAATCAGACAGTTCTAAAACTAGTCAAATATCTGCTGCTTACAAGGAATACTGCCCAAGAAGATCCAGCTGTACAACTGTTTTCTAAAAATTTGAAGGGGGCAGAATGGTGCTTACCAAAAGATGAAGTGATGTTTGTGCGGGCAATGATGGAAAAGGAGATGGGGCAAGCGTGAATCGGTGGGTGACGACGATCATTGAATCGAATGCAGCAGATTCAGTCAAAAAAGCGAAAGTAGATGTTTATCACATTGCCAATGGGATGGATTATCAGCCTTTATATATTTATCGTTATATCGATGAGAATGAAGATGATTATGCACTTATGTCAAGGATTGATGGCATTACAGCTGGTGTCGCTTATGAAGATATCGTGGTCTATCAATATCCAAGTTATAACGGAGCCCATTTTGACCGGATGTTTTTACAAAGAATGAAACAAAGAGGGATTTACACGATCTTATTTATCCATGATGCCGAGATGTTGCGTGGAAAAGTCGATTTTGATGAATCTGCTCTTTTCAATGAAGCTACATTATTAATTGTTCATAGCCAAGCTATGCAGGTAGCACTAGTCGAAAGAGGCGTGACACGGAAAATGGTCCAAAAACCATTTTTCGACTATCAGCACCAGGGAGTTAGTGTCAGTCATGAAAGACCAGAAAAACGTGTTGTCTTTGCAGGAAATTTGGCAAAAACCCGTTTTCTACAGAAGTGGCCCAATCACACGGAAATACTTGTATACGGCGATAAAAACGACAGTCAATTTGGTCCAAATGTTCATTATTGTGGTGTTTTTGAGCAAGAAGAATTGGTTCGTAGGATGGAGAAAAGTAGTTTCGGACTTGCGTGGGATGATAAGTTGCCTGATGGTGGTGACTACAAACAATATACGAAGTATAATGCCCCGCACAAAATCTCGTTGTATCTCTCGTTGGGAATCCCTGTCATTGTATGGAAAGAAGCAGCTATAGCAGAGATGGTACAGAAACTGGAACTTGGCATTACTATCAACGCGATTGAAGACATTGATCATCAATTAAGTGAGTTATCAGATGAAGAGCTGCTGCGGATAAAAAATAATGTTCTTTCATTTAGTTGTTTACTGCAATCAGGAATATTTACTAGAACGGCACTGATGGATTCAGAAGTGAAAATACTCCTAAGCAAAGGAGCAAGTCAAGCATGAAACAATCGATGAGTACAAAGAAGTTATCCGCAATCGTTCAAATCAGCGAGCTAGACCAGATGCTGGCCGATTTGAAACAAGCGATCGAACAACGAGATAGGAAAATTGCACAGTTACAACAAATGATTTTAGAAAAAAAACAGTCAGTCATTGGGTATCGCGATTTTTTTGTCTTAAAGAATAGCCAAGATGAGTTGAGAGAGCTATGTCAAAAAATTGACATACAGCTGGTCAAAACTAATGAACTTCTACGGCATATCCGTAATACAAAAGCTATTTTCAGCGATTTGTTGTTTTTAGAAGCAGAAGTCAATGAGCAAAGGGAGAGAATTCAGGAACTGTCCAATGCATTCTTTATCCAAGAAGTGACAGGAGAATAGAGAATGAAGCGTCAATAGGATGGTATGGAAAGCTGTAAGTCATGATCAATAGGGAAGTTAGGGGGATTAGTGTGAACAAAATCATTGCGTTAGACATTGATGAATTTCGAGTAGGCGTTGTTGGCTACGGTTATCAAGATGTCAGAAGTTCTGTTTACTCAGAAGTCAAAAAAAATAATCTACAATATCTTTTAGGAAAAAATAATGAACCGATCTACCTAAAAAACAAAATAGGGAAACGAATTCTTCTCGAGGGCAGCGAGAAAGAAATTACTTGGGGACTCGACAGGTTGTATAGTCGACGATCGGAAGCCTACCAAACATTTGGGAATCCGTTGATAACTCTCGGAGATCAAAAATTTAAGACATATATCAAAACGATACTCTCTTATTTAGTAGAGAAAAGCCCCTCACTTTTTACCGAAATTGCAGAGGATTGCTTTAGCTGTTCATTATGCCTTGGAGTAGCAACAGAAAGTTTTGACCGGCTTGCTGACATTGAGAGACAACTGGCGGATGAATTCGAGACCGTTGTTGATGGCACTCACTATCGGATTCGTATCGAGCGAGTAAAGCTGATTCCAAAATCTCTAGCCGCAGTTTTTGAAAGCAAACGAAATGATATTCATTTGATGTTAGGCGTGGAAGAAATCCTTGCTGGGTTGACTTATGTCTTTGAAATCAATGATCATTCTCTCACTTGTGACAGCTACGAAAATGGAGAACTAATCAAAAGTTCAAAAGTCGCAGACGGCTTGTATGAATTGGCAGGTAACGTGGTACAAGCTTATCAAGAAAATGAAGGGAATCATCCGGCACCAATCTTTGAGCTGGATCATGGCGTCGTCTACGATATGCTTGTCACAGCTAAGAAAAACAATCCATTTATTGTGACGATCAATGGACGTCAGACAATAGATTTAACTGAAATCGTTAGTAAAGAGACGACTGCTTTGACAGATCAATTGATTGATTATGTAAATAGTGATCAAGATATTCAATATGCTGATACAATTCTAGTCAGAGATATTCCTTCAGCAGCGATCAACGAAAACACAGTAAATCAGACACTCATCAAGATGGGGCTATCTTGTAAAGTATTTAACAATAAAAATGCTCTTGGTGTGTATCTCTTTGGGGAGTTATTCTGGAAAAGTCAACTGAATGCTTCGACGGATCACTTTGAAGATAACAGTCCATTTCCAATGAAGCCAGACGGTTTAGAGACGAAAGTGAATGCAGAACCTTTACCAGTCGAGAAGGCCATCGAATCAGCAACTAACCAAATTGATGCTGAGTTGCCAGAAGCTACCAAGCAAAAGAGTCATAATAGAAGCTTATCAGTAGAAGCAATTTTTGCGGAACAGTCTGAATTGCTCGACTTCTTGATCAACAACGATAAAGAGTAGTCAATTTGGTAAAGAAAAAGTGAATCTCCTGGAGATAGCGAAAACCATTCCTTTTTCCAAATGGTCAGTTTTTTACAATATCAGAATATCAGACTGCGCAATAAAATCTTTCTCTCATTGAGATTGATTTGTTAGGCAAAATCAAATTTGGGGCTGAAGAATCAATTCTGAGTAATCAGTCCCAAAAATGATAAAGACGTTTCTTTGTACAGTAAAAATTAAGAGAACTTATAAATAGAGAGAAAATAACAGTAAGATTTTAAAGAATCTGCTAAAATTTTTGTAATCGAAAATGAAAATAATATGATTGTTTATGAAAATTTTCATTTTTATTTACAATTATTATTTTTTGACTAGTGAAATTTTAACGAGTTGCCAATCACTGCTGTTGCTCAAGAGTTTTGAATGAAAGAACTTTTATCACAAACAAAAGATTCTTTCTTGATTTTGAGTATTTATCATGAAGAAATTGTTCTGCTGTTTTTTAAAACTAAAGAAATTCTATTTCATTTTCACAAGTTCTCCTGAGAGCAAGAATCATTTTATGGTTCTTGCTTTCATTTTTTTCACATAAACAAACTTTGAGGTATTTTGCATTTTGTCTTTTTTCCGATTAGGATAATCACCTGAGTAAAATTTGTTGTTTGGAGGAAGAAAAATGCTTACTTATGTGAAAAAAATAGCTTACCCAATTTTCATGTTGTCCTTGCTTATCATGTCGTATGTGACGCCATTGTTACCAGTCGTTACAGCTCATGCAAACACCGAGGGAAGCACCAAAACAGTCCTATTTCAGAACGAAAAAGGCACAGCGCATGTGACCTCATTACCAGATCCTACCACAGGGGAGATCACTTGGAGCATCCAAGTTGAAAAAAACCAACAAGTAGCAGCTAATCAACTGGCATTCAGCTTGAGTGAAGGGGAACAAACGATTTTGCCGGAATCAATCCAAAGCAGCGGCAAGAAATTTACATATGATTCGCAAAGACAGCAGTTGATAGAAGAAACTGCTAGCAGTTCCTTTAGTCAAATGACGCTAACGTTTCAAACAAAAAGTCTTCAAACATTGACAATCAAATCAGCGTTTCTTCAAACAGATGAAGAAAAGGGTCAAGTGAAAGAAGACCTCATCAACGCAACCGATGTAGCAGTTGTTCTACCTGAAAATCAATCCACAGAAGCAACGAGTACCGAAGCAGTGCTTGCCGAGAGTCAGGAATCAGAGGTTTCTGAAAAACCGACTGCAACAATAAGTAGCGAGTCACAACAGCAAACGGAGTCAAATACTGCATCAACAGCAATAGAATCAACACCTGATACCCAAGCAAGTGCACCAGCAGCTTCACAACTTTCAAGTGGCGGCATTTTTAAAAATGATGTTCCTGAAGTTGATGACGCCCTTCTGGGAGAAGCCCAATATTTTCATATTTTTGCTAACCATGCGACGCTAAATACCCATACAAATGGAAACTTAGCAGTGGGAGAACTAAATGGAAATGTCAATTTTGGAACCAGTATTCAGGATGGTTCGTTGGCAACAGAAATCAATTACATTCAAAAGGTCAATACGATTGCAAATTCTTCTTTTGTGTCAGGAACGGATAGTAGAAAAAACAAAGTTGTTTTTGGTCCATCAGTCACAGTAGATTTAGCAGATCAAAATCAACAGCCTGCCGTTTTTATAAATGGTCAGAGAATGGATCACTTGAAAACTTCCGAAGTTTTCCAAGATCCATCCGTAAGTGAACCGTATATAGATTTTGGAAAGGTATTTTCAACCTTACAGGCGACGTCAGAAAGACTGGGAGCCTATCCACAAACACCCGGTGTAACCAAGGACTTTACTGATAATAATCAGCGAGTCATTGATACTGCCAGTGCTGAAAATGATACTCAAGAGGTTGTTTTGACCTTAACGGATGAAAAAGGAAAGCCGCTTGATGACGGTGTCTACGAACTTCAAAATAAAAAGACACATAAAGAGGTTGATGAAGAGGTCACAAATGATGATGGACAAGTAATCGAAACGGATCTTCCAGAGGGAGAGTATTCCTTTGTGGAAACGGAGGCGCCAGACGGCTACCTGATTGATACGAAACCCATCTCCTTTTCAGAAAATCCAATTGCGAAAGAAGACCAAAAGGTAGTTGTTTCTCTTTCAAAAACAGAATTAGAAAAAGATACGCCGATTACTATCAAAGGGCTGACAAAAGGCACGTCTCCTGTGCTCATCAATGTGGATACCGAAGGAGCAAGTACCGTTAATATCAAGTCGCAAATTAAACTAGAATATACAGATGGTACGTCCCGTAATAGCCATGAAACAGAAGAGTTTGATGATGCTGTTATCTTATGGAATTTTGTTGGCCAATCAGAGGGCCAAACGATTTCGATTAATAGTCCCTTCCAAGGAACGATCTTGGCTGTTGGTGATACAGTTGATGTTCATCAAAATGTCGACGGCAGTATCATTGCGGATACAGTGCTGGTCAACGCAGAAACCCATCGCTGGGATCTGCAAGCAAATGAAACAATCGTGCCGACTATTAAACTAGCTGCCATGAATCAATTGCTTTCTTTTGATACAACGACAATCAGCGGGACCAAAACGTGGGACGATTATGACAACAAATTCAATACCCGTCCGGCAAGCATTACAGTTCAATTATTGCAAAACGGTGAAGTGTTCCAAACAAAAACGGTTACCCCAAATAAAGAGGGGGAATGGCATTATGAATTTACGGACCTACCGATAACTGACGAATCTGGTCAGACTTTTGAATACACAATCCAAGAAAAACCTGTTGAAGGGTATACTACTAAAGTGAACGGTTATGACCTAGTCAACACCTACCGTAATACCGAAACGACAGACGTAGCTGGAACAAAGACATGGGATGACTATAGCAACAAGTTCAATACCCGCCCTGAAAGCATCACTGTCAAGCTGATGCGAAATGATAAGGAAATCGGCGATCAAATCGTTAAAGCAGATCACCAAGGCAACTGGACTTATCGTTTTGACAATCTGCCTAAGTATGATGCCGAAGGAAAAGAGTACACTTACACGATCCAAGAAGAAAAAGTGCCAGGTTACACCACTAAAGTCAACGGCTATGACCTAGTCAACACCTATCGTAATACCGAAACGACGGCAGTATCGGGAACGAAGACGTGGAATGACTACGATAACAAATTCGAAACAAGACCAGAAAGCATCACTGTCGACTTAATGCAAAACAGTAAAGAGATTGACAAGCAAACCGTAAAAGCAGATAAAGAAGGGAACTGGACCTATCGTTTTGACAATCTGCCTAAGTATGATGCCGAAGGAAAAGCTTACACCTACGCGATCCAAGAAGAAAAAGTGTCAGGTTACACCACTAAAGTCAACGGCTATGACCTAGTCAACACGTACCACAATACTGAAACGACAGAAGTAGCCGGAACGAAGACATGGAATGACTACGACAATAAGTTCAATACCCGTCCAGAAAGCATCACTGTCAAGCTGATGCGAAATGATAAGGAAATCGACGATCAAATCGTAAAAGCGGATAAAGAAGGCAACTGGATCTATCGTTTTGAAGATCTGCCAAAATATGATGCGAAAGGTCAAGCTTACACCTATAGCATTCAAGAAGTGGCTGTCAAAGGATACAAGTCAGATGTCCATGGCTATGATTTGATCAATACTTATGTCGAACCAAAAACGCCGAGAACGCCTGAGACACCGAATGATCCTAGCGGTCCCAAAGTACCAACCCCTTCTGACAAGTCTGATAAACCGAAAAAAATAGCCAGAAACGCCGAGCAAAAGCTGGATGACAAAAAGAACCAGACAGAGTCATCACAGACAGATAATGAAAAACGCTTGCCAAAGACAAACGAGGAATCCTCTTATGAACTAAGTGTTTTTGGAGGTATCTTACTCACCATGATTGCTTTCCTATTCTATAAACAGAAACATAGTTAACCAAACAAATCTTTGTACTGCTCCTTCGCTAGAAGTCAGTACAAAGATTTTTTCTTAAAAAAGTATAGGACTTATTTAAGACTTGCGACAAAACTTTGGCTGAAAACCGGTGTAAATGGTAAACTAAAATGAAGGGGGGATCCTATGGTTTGGCTATTGCTACTACTGCTTATTTTTATTTTTTTGGTGTACTATGTATATCGCACGTCTGTGATGAAAAAGGGCGTACGCTATTTTGTTTCGGCAATTATTATGCGTAACAATGAATGGTATGAAAAAGAAGGCAGAAAGAAACTGGGGATTCCATACAAAGAGCGGATCGCAAAAAGCAGTTCGGCTTTTTGGGCACAAGGTTCGGAATGTACGGTAACGACCACCGATGATCTGATCTTGAGAGCAGAAGTCTTCGATCAGTGTGCTAAAACATGGGTGATTTGCTTGCATGGGTATCGCAGTGATGGGCAAGCAGACTGTCAAGAGGCGGCCGAGAAATTCTGGGCTGCGGGTTACAATGTTTTAGTTCCTGATTTGCGTGGACATGGCCGCAGTGAAGGCAAAGAGATCGGCTTAGGGTGGCTAGATCGGATGGACCTGCTTTTGTGGATCGATAAGATTTTGGAAAAAGACCCCCAAACACAAATCTTCCTCTATGGTTTAGGAATGGGGGCGGCGACTTTGCTGCTGGCTAGTGGAGAAGTCATGCCGGTGCAAGTTGCGGGGTTGATCTCAGACAGCAGTTATACGTCCGTTTACAGTGCCATTCGGGCAAGTCTACCACAATTTTCTCGGTTACCCGTCAAGCGCTTTTTGCGATTAGCCAATCGTTACAGTAAACACTTAGTTGGCTACCCCTTCCTACAAATCTCAGTGACCCGACAAGTCGGCAGCAACCATTTACCCGTGCTGTTTTTACAAGGAGAAAAGGATACGTTTCTTTCTGAAAAAGAAATCAATACTTTAATGGAAGCAACGGCTGGTCCGAAACAAAAAGTCCTTTTTCCCAATATGGGACATTTACAGGCAGTGAAAGATGCACCAGAATATTGGCCAACCGTTTTGCAATTTATTGAGAATAGCAAACAAAATACAGACATTGTCTGATAGAAAGGGAGAATACAATGGAAATAAAAGAAGAAAACAAGCGTTTTGCTTTATATGATGGAGAAACAGAAATTGGAGAGATCACATGGCAAGAAACGCCAGATGATGTGCTAGAAGTAGACCACACCTTCGTCAACCCTGATTATCGCGGACAGCAATTGGCGCAAAAGTTACTCAAAGCAGTTGTTGAAAAAGCACGACGGGAAGAGAAAAAAATTATGCCTGTCTGCTCTTTTGCGGTCAAGGAGTTTAAAGAGAAACCAGAGTACGATGACGTACTGGTTCGCTGATTTGAACGAAAAGCGATCTATGAGAAAAAGGCTGTCAGAAAGGACAGTCTTTTTTAAACCATCATGCAACGGGCAATGACAAAAAGAGAGTAGTAATTTCCAGCGGAAAATGCTAAAATGGAAAGGACGACTTTAGCAAGCAAGGAGGAGCTAACGTGTATAACATCTTATTAACTGCTGTGATCGTTATTTCGATTTTAATGGTCATTACGATCATGATGCAGCCTAGCAAGCAAAATAGTGCAGCTAGTGCCTTTACCGGCGGTGCAGATCAATTGTTTGGTAAGCAAAAAGCCCGTGGATTTGAAGCGGTGATGCAGCGTTCAACGGCCATTTTAGGTTTTGTTTGGATGGTCTTGCTCTTTATTTTGGCTTTTCTTTCATCAAACTAATCACTTTGTTAGCGAACCTCTCGTAAAGAGAGGTTTTTTTCTTTTTAAGGGGAAGATTTTGATCGCATTTGTCGAAGTATTCTTCTTAACTATGGTAGAATTGGACATGAGGTGAAAGGAAACATGAAAACATTTAATCAACCAAAACCGGTTTTTGCTGAACACGGCAAACGAGCGGTCATTTTGTTCCATGCCTATTCAGGCAGTCCTAACGATGTGCGTATGCTTTGTCGTTCGTTAGAACAAAAAGACTACACGGTTTATACACCGATGTTTACTGGACATGGTACACCGAATCCAGATGATATCTTAGATCAAGGAATAACTGTTTGGCAGCAGGATGCTGCGGATGCAGTTGCTTATGTGAAAGAAAAAGGCTATGAGGAAGTTGCTGTTCTAGGACTTTCCATGGGTGGGATTTTAGCGATGGATCGTTTGACCCAAGATCCAACATTGATGGGGGGCGGACTGTTTTGTTCGCCATTATTTGAAACCAAGAATGAAGTGCCAGTCAATTTTGAAAAGTATGCTGAAATGGTCATACCCTATGCTGATTTAGACGAGGCGACCCAAAAAGAAATATTGGCAGAAGTCCCTCGTAAGGTCAGAGAACAGCTGCAAGGAGTCGAAACAGTCGGACAAACCACAGCTGGGTATTTAGGAAAAATCAAGCGCCCAATCTTCCTGGCGCAAGCAGGAAAGGATCAAATGATCGATCCACAGACAGTTTTCAAAACAGCAGGGGCACTGTCCCATGTTCCCTATACGCTTCAATGGTATCCCGAAAGCGGTCATGTGGTAACCGTTGGACCAGAACGGAAAAAATTAGAGCAGGATGTGTTTGCTTTCTTAGAAACACTTGCTTGGAAAGAGTGAGTTATGACAGAAACGATTAAAACAAAAATCATTCAGTTTCTCGAAGAAAGCCGCAAAAAAAGCTTTTCAATGGAAGAAATTGCTGAAGGTCTAGGACTTCAAAAAAGCACAGACTTTAAGAATCTTGTCCAGACAGTAGCAGCGATGGAACGAGAAGGCAGTGTGATTTTTAACAAAAAAGGCAAAGTGAAATTACCCATGAAACGTGTATTTGTGGAAGGGACTTTCCGAGCCAACGAGCGGGGCTTCGGTTTTGTCACGTTGGATGAAGAAGAAGACGATATTTATATCCCTAAAGAAGCAACAGGCTATGCCATGGACGGCGATACCGTTGCTGTAGACATCGTGCATGTTGCCGATCCTTTCTCAGATCGTGGTGCAGAGGGGAAAGTCGTAGAAATCAAACAACGCGCCATCAGTCAGTTGGTCGGCGAGTTTACATTATTTGACGAAAAAGAGATCGAAGAGTCGGATCTATATGGCGTAGTTCAGCCTAAAGATAAAAAACTAAGTGAATTAAAGGTGTTTATTGGCGCTCAAGGGATTCGACCTGTAGATGGTAGCATTGTGATCGTTGAAATCAGCCATTACCCAGAAAAAGGTTATTCGAAAAGCTTAGAGGGGTTGATCACGAAAGTTGTAGGACATAAAAACGATCCTGGAATGGATATATTGTCGATCGTCGTGGCGAACGGGATTCCCACAAAATTCGAGGAAGAAACCTTAGCGGCGGCAGATGCAGTCCCAGATACGATCGATCCTGCCGACTTTCCAGAACGGCGTGATTTGCGAGATCAACAGATCGTAACGATCGATGGAGCGGATGCCAAAGATTTGGATGATGCGGTGACGGTAAAAGCATTGCCTGACGGCAGCTTCTATTTGGGCGTGCATATCGCCGATGTTTCTTATTATGTGACCGAAAACAGCGCATTGGATAAAGAAGCGTTTGATCGGGGAACGAGTGTCTACCTTACGGATCGAGTGATTCCAATGATCCCACAGCGTTTATCAAACGGCATCTGTTCGTTGAATCCAAACGTGCCAAGGTTGACCATGAGCTGTGAAATGTGGATCAACCAAGAGGGGATCGTCACGGATTACAATATTTTCCAAAGTATTATTCAAACAAGTGCCCGGATGACATATCAAGCAGTCAATCAAATCATTGAAGACAATGATCCAGAAACCACCAAAGAATATGCGGAACTAGTACCGATGTTCCATGATATGGCCGCCTTGCATCACGTGTTAGAAGCGATGCGCATCAAACGTGGGGCAGTTTCTTTTGAAGACCGAGAAGCGAAAGTCTTAGTCGATGGAGAAGGACACCCGCAAGAAATCGTTCTGCGAGAACGTGGCGTCGGCGAGCGATTGATCGAATCCTTCATGTTGGCAGCCAATGAAACCGTGGCGCGCCATTTCAATCGAAAGCATTTACCATTTATTTATCGGATCCATGAGGAACCAAAAGAAGAGAAAATGCGCCGCTTCTTTGATTTTGCGTCTGCCTTAGGGATCGTAGTCAAACAGACCAATGGCTCGATCTCACCAAAACAACTACAAAAAGTGGTTGAAGATGTGGCAGATAAGCCAGAGGCAATGGTTGTCAATACGATGCTACTAAGAAGTATGCAACAAGCGAAGTATTCTGAAGAAAACGTCGGTCACTATGGTTTGGCAGCGGAAGATTATACCCACTTCACGTCACCGATCCGTCGGTACCCCGACTTGATCGTGCATCGCTTGATTCGTTCTTACAGTGAAGATGTCTCTGAAGCCAACCAAAACAAATGGGCGGAAATCTTGCCGGACATCGCGATGCACAGCTCCCAAATGGAACGACGAGCAGTCGATGCAGAAAGAGAAGTCGATGCGCTTAAAAAAGCTGAGTATATGGCCGATAAAGTAGGAGAAGAGTTTGACGGTATCATCAGTTCAGTGGTCAAGTTTGGCTTGTTTATTGAATTGCCTAACACGATTGAAGGGCTGATCCATATCAATAACTTGAAGCAAGATTACTTCCATTATTTGGAAAACCATCTAGCACTTGTGGGGGAACGGACAGGCTTGACCTTTAAAATTGGTCAGAAAGTTCGCATCAAAGTCGTAAAGGCTGATCCAGAAACAAGAGAGATTGATTTCGAACTGGTAGCAGCAGAAGAAGTTGAAAAACTGCAAGCACCAAAAGCTAACAAACGAAGCAACCATCAAAAAAATGAAGCGAACCGCCGTGGAAAAAAACAACGAAACCCTGAGAAAAACCAAGGGAAACGGTTTGAACAATCAGGCAAAGCCAAGCCGAAAAAAGCTGGCAAAGTGAAAAAGAAAAAACCTTTTTATAAAGGAATCAAGAAAAAATAATTGGAGGGATGGCCCGTGCCTAAAGGAGAAGGGAAATTAATCGCCCAAAACAAAAAGGCCCGCCATGATTACACGATCCTCGATACGATCGAAGCGGGGATCGTCTTGCAAGGAACCGAGATCAAGGCGATCCGCAACAGTCGGATCAATTTGAAAGACGGCTTTGTGCGCATCCGCAATGGTGAGGCATTCTTAGTCAATGTGCATATCAGTCCTTACGAGCAAGGCAACATTTTTAATCATGACCCATTGCGGACGAGAAAACTGTTGCTACACAAAAAGCAGATCGCTCGTTTGATTGGCGAAACAAAAAATACTGGTATGACGATTGTGCCATTAAAGGTGTATATCAAGGATGGTTATGCCAAAGTTTTGATTGGTTTAGCGAAAGGAAAACGCGAGTATGATAAGCGAGAATCCTTAAAACGCAAAGATCAGGAAAGACAAATTGACCGAGTTCTTAGAAATTTCTAATTTTCTAAGAACTTCTTTTAGAATCCGACAGAGGTTATCGCTTTGAAAATCACGCTAAATTTGATAGCATTTAAGGGAAAGCTGTTGATTTAACAGGCTTTTTCTTCCACATAGCGACACGAGGATTTTTCACTTAATTTAGGATTTTTAGCATTGTGAGTTTTTTGTCTAATTTTCTTGAAAATGCTTTGAAATTTTCCATTCGTGGTGGTATGATACCGATTGTTATGAGAGGAAACGCATTGTAACACCAGATTTTTTTCTGGAGATGACAGGAAAAGAGGTGAGAAAGATTGGAAGATAAATCGCTTATGTTTCATATCGGTCCTATATGGTTTGATGGAACTGTAGCTATGATGACAATCATTTCTTGTATCATTGTTTTTTTGGTGGTCTTTATTTGTACACGTAATTTGCAAATGAAACCGAAAGGGAAGCAGAACTTCATTGAATGGGTCATTGACTTTGTTCGTGGCATCGTGGCGGACAATCTACCAGGATCTCAAGTGAACAACTTTCATTTGCTCGGTGTAACAATGTTTCTTTTTGTGTTTGTGGCAAATGAGATCGGCTTAGTCACAAAAATCGTGACGACAGATGACATTACCTTATGGAAAAGTCCGACAGCAGACCCGTTTGTTACATTGACACTCGCACTTATGGTTATTTCCTTGACACATTTCTTTGGGATCAAGTCGTTGGGCTTCAAAAATTACTTGATCAATTCGTATCTGAAACCGGTGGGCTTTTTATTGCCGCTAAAAATCATCGAAGAGTTTACGAATGTCATCACGTTAGGCTTGCGTTTATATGGAAATATATTCGCTGGTGAAGTGTTATTAGGATTGATTGCCAACATGTTTATTAGTCTTGGTTGGTGGTCATTGCCGATCGTGATGCCGCTAGAAATGATCTGGATTGGCTTCTCGCTCTTTATTGGAGCGATCCAAGCTTATGTATTTGTTACATTGACCATGGTATTTATGAGCCACAAAACCGTGGCAGAACATTAATCGAATCGACATACAATTAGGAGGAAAAAAGAATGAACTTTATTGGAGCAGGATTAGCAATTATCGGAGCAGCAATTGGTGCAGGGTATGGTAACGGACAAGTAATCGCAAAAACGATCGAATCAATGGCACGCCAACCTGAAATGTCAGGTCAACTACGTTCAACAATGTTTATCGGGGTAGCGCTAGTCGAAGCTGTACCGATTCTAGGGGTAGTTATCGCGCTGTTATTAGTCTTCCGATAAGACAAGCACGAAAAGGCAGAAACGAACAATTGCACTCGTTTTTGCTTTTTTCTAATGAAACAATGACTTTCAGAAAGGAAGAATCGTTATGCTAAATCAGTTGGTTATGGCGGAAGTTCAAAATCCAATGCTTGGCAATATTATCGTTGTCAGCGGATCAATTCTTCTTTTGCTATTCTTATTGAAACATTTTGCATGGGATGCCATCAGTAGCATGATGCAAAAACGGGAAGATAAAATCGCCAATGATTTGGATTCAGCGGAACAATCACGCTTGAATGCAGCAAAATTAGAAAAAGAACGCCAAGAAAAATTGGCACGTTCTCATTCTGAAGCTGCGGAGATCATCAAGAGCGCCAAAGATAGCGGGGAATTGAGTCGGCAAAATATTTTGAGCGAGACCAAAGAAGAAGTGGCTCGTTTGAAAGAAAAAGCCAACTCAGATATCACCCTTGAAAAAGAAACTGCGTTAAAAGAAGTGAAAGATGATGTGGCAGAACTTTCGCTTCAAATCGCAGAAAAAATCTTAGGCCGCGAATTGACTCCCGAAAATCATGAATCCCTAATCAATCAATATATCGAAGGATTGGGTTCAGTTAATGAAACTCGATAAATTCACAGTGGGAAAACGTTATGGAAAAGCGTTGTTCGAATTGGCGATGGAAGAACAACGCTTGACAGAAGTTTACCAAGAATTAATGACCTTGCGTCAGATTTATCAGGAGATTCCAACATTCGGCCAAATCGTGACCGATAACCGTTTGGATCTTCATGAGAAAAGACAATTAGTCGATCAATTGCTGAAGGGCTTTGAAGGCTTGGTCAGAAATTTCTTAGAGATCGTTTATGAATATGATCGCATGGATGATCTATTGCTGATCATTGATGAATACGAACGTCGTTACGATGAATATCAAGGTCTTGTTCTCGGAACGATCACAACGGCTGTTGCTTTGTCAGCAGAACAAAAAAGCAAAATTGAAAAGCAAATCGCCGATAAGCTTGGGTACAAGCAGGCACAATTGAAAGAAACGATCGATCCAACGATTTTAGGCGGTGTCATCGTTGAAGCAAATCATCAAGTGATCGACGGTAGTATTAAGAGCCAACTGGATTATCTGCGACAAAAAATCGGCAGATAAACAAGAGATAAGAGGTGAATCGGATGGCCATCAAAGCAGAAGAAATTAGTGCCTTGATCAAAGAGCAAATTAAAAATTATCAGAACGAACTTTCTGTAGAAGAAATCGGTACTGTCACATACGTTGGGGACGGGATCGCCCGCGCCCACGGTTTAGAAAATGCCATGAGTGGAGAACTGCTTGAGTTTTCAAACGGTTCTTATGGGATGGCACAAAACTTAGAGTCAAACGATGTCGGGATCATCATCCTAGGTGATTTTGAAACCATTCGTGAAGGGGACAAAGTAAAACGAACCGGTAAAATCATGGAAGTTCCTGTCGGCGATGCATTAATTGGCCGGGTAGTAAATCCATTAGGGCAACCAATCGATGGTTTAGGTCCGATCGAAACAGATAAATCACGCCCAGTCGAAGCAGCTGCACCAGGTGTTATGCAACGGAAATCCGTTTCGGAACCAATGCAAACAGGGTTGAAAGCTATTGATGCTTTAGTACCAATCGGTCGTGGCCAACGGGAATTAGTCATCGGTGACCGGAAAACCGGGAAAACAACGATCGCTATTGATGCGATCATCAACCAAAAAGGGCAAGACATGATCTGTATCTATGTCGCAATTGGCCAAAAAGACTCAACGGTTCGTGCACAAGTGGAAACATTACGCCGTTATGGTGCACTTGATTACACGATCGTTGTTTCAGCAGGTGCTTCACAACCAGCACCACTGCTTTATATCGCACCTTATGCCGGGGCTGCGATGGGAGAAGAATTCATGTATAACGGCAAACATGTTTTGATCGTCTTTGATGACTTATCAAAACAAGCAGTCGCTTACCGTGAACTTTCTCTCCTTCTACGCCGTCCGCCAGGTCGTGAAGCATACCCAGGGGATGTCTTCTACTTGCACTCTCGTTTATTGGAACGTGCAGCGAAATTAAGTGATGAACTAGGCGGTGGATCAATGACGGCATTGCCGTTTGTTGAAACACAAGCAGGGGATATCTCAGCCTATATCCCAACTAACGTGATTTCTATCACAGATGGACAAATTTTCTTAGAAAACGACCTATTCTATTCTGGTGTGCGTCCTGCCGTAGCGGCTGGATTGTCCGTTTCACGGGTTGGTGGTTCTGCGCAGATCAAAGCGATGAAAAAAGTTGCCGGTACCTTGCGTTTGGACTTGGCTAGCTATCGCGAACTAGAGGCCTTTACACAGTTTGGGTCTGATCTAGATGCTGCGACACAAGCCAAATTAAACCGCGGTCGTCGAACCGTTGAAATCTTGAAGCAAAAACTGCATGAACCATTGGCAGTAGAAAAACAAGTCGTGATTCTTTATGCCTTGACGCATGGATTCATTGATAGTGTGCCAGTCAATAAACTATTGGACTTTGAAGCAGAATTATTTGAATATATCGAAGCAAACGCAGCAACGATTTTTGAAACCATTCGGACAACGAAAGACTTGCCAGAAGAAAGCTTGTTAGATGACACCATTAAAGCATTCAAAGATATTTTCATGGCATCCAACAGTTCTCGGGTAACGCCGCAAGATAAAATATCGACAATGCAAAACGCATAAAAGAGGTGAGAGAAAATGGCTGCTTCATTAAATGAAATCAAGCAACGAATTGCCTCAACAAAAAAAACCAGCCAAATCACAAAGGCCATGCAAATGGTTTCAGCTGCAAAATTAACAAAATCTGAAGCTCATTCGAAACAGTTTCAAGTGTATGCCAACAAAGTACGTGAAATCGTTACGCATTTAACTGCGCAGCAGCTTTCCGATCTTGCAGGTTCCGGTCCTAAAGATGGTGTGAACTATAACAGTATGTTGGTTAGTCGTCCGGTCAAACGCACAGGCTATATTGTCATCACTTCTGATGGCGGTCTAGTGGGCGGCTACAATAGTTCCATCTTGAAGCAAATGATGACCATGCTGGACGAAGACCATGCAAAAGAAGAAGAGTATGTCATGATTGCCATTGGTGCAACTGGCGCCGACTTTTTCAAAGCACGGGGCATCAATTTGGCGTACGAGTTAAGAAACCTTTCGGATCAACCAAGCTTTGACGAGGTGCGTAAAATCGTAACATTGGCGACAACGATGTACCAAAACGAAGTCTTCGATGAATTATATGTGTGTTATAACCATCATATCAACTCATTGACTAGCCAATTTCGTGTGGAGAAAATGTTGCCGATTTCCGATCTAGATCCTGAAGAAGCCGAAAGTTATGAACAAGAATACTTGTTTGAACCTTCTAGAGAAGCGATTTTGAATCAATTACTGCCTCAATACGCTGAAAGCTTGATTTATGGTGCGATTGTTGACGCAAAAACAGCCGAGCATGCTGCCGGAATGACAGCGATGAAAACAGCAACAGATAATGCCAAAAATATTATTGGGGACTTGACGATCTCTTACAACCGAGCGCGCCAAGGCGCAATCACCCAAGAAATTACTGAAATTGTGGCGGGGGCATCCGCGTTAGAATAGTTTCAAGAACGAATGGAGGAATACGAATGAGTTCAGGCAAGATTGTTCAAGTCATTGGTCCCGTTGTTGACGTGGAATTCTCTCTAGACCAATCATTACCAGATATCAACAATGCGTTGATTGTTTACAAAAAAGATGAGCAGAAAACAAAAGTTGTGTTAGAAGCTGCCTTAGAACTTGGCGACGGCGTTATCCGTACGATTGCCATGGAATCAACAGATGGCTTACAACGAGGAATGGAAGTAATCGATACAGGCGCCTCCATTTCTGTTCCAGTTGGGACAGACACCTTAGGACGGGTGTTTAATGTCTTAGGGGACACCATCGATTTAGAAGCGCCATTCCCTGATGAAGCACCCCGCAGTGGGATTCACAAAAAAGCTCCTGACTTTGATGAATTGTCAACAAGTACCGAGATCCTTGAGACTGGGATCAAAGTTATCGACTTATTAGCCCCTTATTTAAAAGGGGGGAAAGTTGGTCTTTTCGGTGGTGCAGGTGTTGGTAAAACCGTCTTGATTCAAGAACTGATCCACAACATCGCCCAAGAGCATGGGGGGATCTCTGTCTTCACAGGTGTTGGTGAACGGACACGTGAAGGAAACGACCTTTATAATGAAATGAAAGAATCTGGCGTTATCGAAAAAACAGCCATGGTGTTTGGACAAATGAACGAACCACCAGGTGCTCGGATGCGGGTTGCCTTGACTGGTTTGACCTTAGCGGAGTACTTCCGCGATGTAGAAGGACAAGACGTACTCTTGTTTATCGATAACATCTTCCGATTTACGCAAGCTGGTTCTGAAGTATCTGCCTTACTAGGTCGGATGCCTTCTGCTGTTGGGTATCAACCGACACTAGCAACCGAAATGGGACAATTACAAGAACGGATCACTTCAACGAAAAAAGGATCGGTTACTTCTATTCAAGCGATCTATGTTCCTGCCGATGACTACACGGACCCGGCACCAGCGACTGCTTTTGCCCATTTGGATGCAACAACCAACTTGGAACGGAAATTGACTGAACAAGGGATCTATCCAGCCGTTGATCCACTGGCTTCTTCTTCTAGTGCGTTAGCACCTGAAATCGTTGGTGAAAAACACTATGAAGTAGCGACTGAAGTACAGCATGCGTTGCAACGTTACCGCGAACTACAAGACATCATCGCTATCTTAGGGATGGATGAGTTGTCTGATGAAGAAAAAACGTTAGTGGCTCGTGCGCGTCGGATTCAATTCTTCTTGTCGCAAAACTTCCACGTAGCGGAACAGTTTACTGGACAACCTGGTTCTTATGTACCAGTTGAGGAAACGATCAAAGGCTTTGCTGAGATTCTTGAAGGAAAATATGATGATCTTCCAGAAGAAGCCTTCCGTAGTGTAGGACGAATTGAAGACGTCATTGAAAAAGCGAAAAAAATTGGCTATTAATTAACCAGCCTCGAAGAAAGAGGGGAACCTCATGGATCAATTTTTAACAGTCAATGTGGTGACACCTGCTGGTTTGGTTTACGATCACCACGCGAAAATCGTGGTTGCACGTACGACAGATGGCGAGATCGGTATTTTGCCGCATCATGCCCCAATCATCGTTCCTTTGACGATTGATGAAGTCCGGGTCAAACGGATCGATTCGGATACTCACGTCGACTGGGTCGCCGTCAATGGCGGTATCCTTGAAGTGCGGGACAATGTTGTCTCCATCGTAGCCGATAGTGCGGAACGTGATCGCGACATCGACGTTTCACGGGCAGAAAGAGCAAAACAACGTGCAGAACGTCAAATCGAAGAGGCCAAACAAGTCGAAGATATCGACCAGCTTCGTCGCGCAACGGTTGCTTTGCACCGCGCCATCAATCGAATCAACGTGTCAAAACATTCCTAAAAAAACAAGGGCATCTTGCCTTTGTTTTTTTGTTTCTCCAAGAAAACGTTTTAAAAACTTTTTAAAGTCTTTTCATGAAGGTTTCAAGAAAGATTATTTTTTATCTTGACATCTTTGTGGTATGATAGGAATGTTCAATTATGAAAAAAGGAGCAGGAAGTATGCAAGTGTATGGAATTGATGCAATCATTCGAATCGTGAGTCATTTAGCGTTCATCTATTTAGCATTTTGGGCATTGCAATCTGTGCGGATCGATGCTTTTTTTAAAGCCTTACGAACGACTCAGATACGAATGGTCATGGTGTTTCTTGCGATTGCATTAGGCTACACCGCCAGTACTTTTTTCCTTGAGTTGATTGCGTTATGTCGTAATTTATTTTTAACAGGTTTTTAAGAATTTCATTAATATATGCAAAAACACCGAATATTATGCTATAATTGGCAAGATTTGTGTGAGTCACTGCATTATTTGGAGGGAACATAAATGGAAGAGATGATCGTTCAAGGTGGTAATCGATTAACTGGAACAGTGAAGATCGAAGGGGCAAAAAATGCTGTTCTACCTATCTTAGCGGCAAGCTTATTAGCGGAAGAAGGAACAACGACATTAACAAATGTACCGATCCTTTCCGATGTATTAACAATGAAAGAAGTGATTCGGCATTTAAATGTCGCAATCGATTTTGAAGAAGAAAACAATACGATGACGATCGATGCATCACAAGAGTTAGCGATCGAAGCACCGTATGAGTATGTAAGCCAAATGCGCGCTTCAATCGTAGTCATGGGACCTTTGTTAGCCCGTAATGGTCATGCCAAAGTGGCAATGCCTGGCGGCTGTGCAATCGGCAAACGACCAATTGATCTACATTTGAAGGGATTTCAAGCACTAGGCGCTCAAATCATCCAAAAAGATGGATACATAGAAGCGATCGCTGATGAGTTAAAAGGCAATAGCATTTACTTGGATTTCCCAAGTGTCGGCGCAACGCAAAATATCATGATGGCTGCCGTAAAAGCTAAAGGCATCACCATCATTGAAAACGTCGCTCGTGAACCTGAAATCGTCGATTTAGCAAACATTTTAAACAAAATGGGTGCCAAGGTCTTTGGTGCAGGAACCGAAACGATGCGTATCGAAGGGGTCGAACACCTGCATGCAGTAGATCATTCGATCGTTCAAGACCGTATCGAAGCAGGAACCTTTATGGTTGCAGCAGCGATGACTCAAGGAGACGTTATTATTAAAGATGCAATCTCAGAACACAATCGTCCATTGATTTCAAAATTGATCGAAATGGGCGCAGAAGTGACTGAAGTAGCTGAAGGGATTCGTGTCGTTGGACCTGAAAAATTGAAGGCAACAGATGTGAAAACAATGCCTCATCCAGGTTTTCCTACGGACATGCAAGCGCAAATGTCTGCTATTCAACTTTTAGCAGCTGGAACAAGTGTTGTGAATGAAACGGTATTTGAGAATCGTTTCCAACATTTAGAAGAAATGCGTCGGATGAATGCTCATGTCAAAATCGACGGCAACATAGCAGTGATCGAAGGCGGTCATGAATTGCAAGGTGCGCTGGTCTATGCGACGGATTTACGTGCTGCCGCAGCGTTGATTTTATTAGGTCTGCGTTCAACTGGTCGGACACGTGTCCGCAATCTAAAATATTTGGATCGTGGCTATTACAAATTCCATGAAAAATTGCAGCAATTAGGTGCTTCTGTGGAACGAGTTTCTGAAGCAGTTGAAGAAACCGTACCAGTAAACGCTTAGTAGGAGTAGGAGAGAATAAAGTGAAGTTGAACCGTTACATTCTAACTAGCTTGATAAAAATTCTAATCGTCATTTTGTTAGCTATTTTATTGTTCTTAGCTGGAACAATGATTGGCTATGGAGTGATTGGCGACGGTAGTCCTTTTAAAGTCTTCTCTCCAAGTCTTTGGAATCATATCTTTGAGTTTATGAAGTAAACCAAAACTAGGACTTACGCCTCGTGCTGAGTCCTAGTTTTTTCTATCTGTCTTTACTGCATCGTGATCATAAAAAGAAAGGTTGGCAAGAAATGAGTAAACTTTTGATTGGCTTTGTTCGTTTCTATCAACGTTTTATTTCCCCATTATTTCCTCCTAGCTGTCGTTATTATCCGACTTGCTCAGGATACATGATCCAAGCGATCCAGGTCCATGGGGCTGCTAAGGGAGGCTTGATGGGAATCGCACGTATCTTACGGTGCCATCCTTTTGTAAAGGGGGGAATCGACTACGTGCCTCAGACCTTTACGTTAAAACGTAACACTGATGATAAAGTCAAACCAACATACCGTTATCGGAAAAGTTAAACGAACATAAGAGAAAAAGAAAAGGAAGAAAAACATGATTCGTCCAATCCACCCTAATGAATCGTATCCTTGGTCACTGTTGCTGGATGCGGATCCTGAAAAAACAGTTGTAGAAGGCTATCTATATGACAGCCAGACGCTTGTTTATGAAGAAGCTGGAGAAGTGATCGGTGTCTTAGTGTATCAAGACCAAGGCACAAAGTGGGAGATAATGAATGTGGCTGTCTCCCCAGCAAAGCAAGGAAGGGGCATTGGGGGTCATTTGTTGCAAGCTGCCGAAAAAGCGATTCTTAGTCAGCAGCAAGGTGCAAAACACCCTCTCGTCGTGATCAAAACCGGTAGTCTGCCCTCAGCAGCCCTGACTTTGTACCAAAAGCAAGGATATGTTGAAAAAGACCGGGTGAAAAATTATTTCACCACCCACTATGCTGAACCGATTTTCGAAAATGGGCAGCAGTTGATCGATCAAGTTATTTTGGAAAAGCAGCTCTAATCCATAGAGACAGTCTATGTCGATTTTAGGCTGTTTTTTTTATTGTTATCGGAAATCGCTTTCTTCAAGCGGGGACTTACGGTAAAATAGATAGTATCAGAATAATAAAGGATTGAGGGGAAAAAATGGCGATTTTAGTCTTTGATATGGGTGGTTCAGCAGTAAAATACGGCGTCTGGTCACAAGATTCTTTGGTGAGTAAAGGCAAATTTACTACTCCAAATACTTGGGAGGAAATGAAAGACCAGCTGCAGCAAGTGAGAACAAGCGTAAACGAAGAGATCGAAGGAGTCGGGATCAGTGCGCCGGGTGCGGTCAATGCCCAAGAGCGGCGGATCGACGGCATCAGTGCGATCCCTTATATCCATGGGTTTGATATTTACTCAGAACTCGAAGCCGCATTTGGGGTACCAGTAACCATCGAAAATGATGCCAATTGCGCTGGGATGGCTGAATTTTATCAAGGAGCGGGCAAAGAGTTTCAGCAAGCTGCCTTCGTTGTGATTGGAACAGGCGTTGGCGGCACCCTGTTTCAAAATGGTGAGCTAGTCCGTGGGGCACATTTATACGGTGGCGAATTTGGGTTGATGATCTTGGATCAAGGCAAAACATTTTCGCAATTAGGGACAGCGGTTCAGATGGCTTGGCGGTATTGTGATCGAATCGGTGTAGATCGAGCCACAATTACCGGCGAAGAGGTCTTTCAACGCGCAGAAGATGGGGATGCCATTGCGATCGAGGAAGTCAATAAATTTTACCGCTATTTAGCGCAAGGACTGTTCAGTATTCAATTTGCTTTTGATCCTGAAGTGATCATTATCGGTGGCGGTGTCAGTGCCAAAAAAGGCTTATTACAAGAAGTTGATCAACGGTTGAAAAAAATGCTGGCAGATCAAGCTTTAAATGATTTTGTCCCACTGATCAAGCTTTGTGACTATCGCAATGACGCCAATCTAGTTGGGGCAGCAGCCAATTTTCAAGCATTGTATCCAAGAAATAGCCGCTAACATCTAGATGTGATGTTTTCAAACGTCCTTTTGACAAAAAAATGAAGCAATTCGAAACGTTCAAAAAGTAAGCAAAGGAAAAAAACTTTGCTTACTTTTCTTTTTGCTCAAAAAACTGAAAAGCGATTCCATTGTTGGTGGATCAGTATTTTAAAAACCCCATTTTTTTATAGCGAAAAAAATAAATTCTGAATAGGTGAAATATTCTGATAATTCGTTGACATTTTCCGGATTTTTCAGTATATTGGATAACATATTCAGGGGAAGTGAAGGAGAGGAAAAATATGAAAAAGAAATTTGCGTTTTTGTTTGCGAGTTTGTTTTTGTTGACAGCGTGTAGCGCTGGACCAACAGGTGGATCAACGGACGGCAGCGGGGCTGCTGAAGGTGGCAACAAACAAGAGGGAGATACTATCAAGATTGGAACCAATTTAGAGTTGTCAGGAGCCGTAGCTGCTTATGGGACGGCTGAAAAAGAAGGAATCGACTTAGCAGTAGAAGAAATCAATGCTGCTGGCGGTGTTCTTGGAAAACAAATTGAAATTATTTCGAAAGATAACAAATCAGATAACAATGAAGCTGCTACAGTAGCAGCCAATTTAGCAACGAATGATAAAGTGGTAGCTATCATTGGTCCAGCAACCTCTGGTGCTACGAAAGCAGCTTTGCCTAACGTGACTAGAGCGCAAGTACCAATGGTTACTCCTTCAGGTACTGACGATGCGATTACTTACACTAGTGGGAAAGTGCAAGAATTTGCCTTCCGTTCTTGTTTCCAAGATAGCTTCCAAGGAACGATCTTAGCGAAATATGCGGCTGAAAATTTGGATGCATCAAAAGCTGTGATCTTGGGAGACAACTCAAGTGATTACGCGATTGGATTGACGGAAGCATTTAAAGAAAGCTACCCAGGCGAAATTGTCTTAGAAGATAACTTTACTGAAGGCGACAAAGATTTCCAAGCAGTTCTTACAAGAATCAAAGATGTCGACTTCGATGTCTTGTTCATTCCAGGCTACTACACAGAAGCTGGTTTGATCATCAAGCAAGCGCGAGAATTAGGAATTGATCAAGCAATCATTGGTGCGGATGGATTCGGTGATGAAAAAATGGTTCAAACAGCTGGTGCAGAAAATGTCAGCAATGTTTACTATACCGGCCACTTCTCTACCAAAGCACCAGCAAACGACAAAGTTGAGCCGTTTGTGGCAGCTTTCAATGAAAAGTATGGCAAAGAACCTTCTGCTTTTAATGCGTTAGCCTATGATGCAGTTTACATGATCAAACAAGCAATCGAAGATCAAAACTCAGCAGATTCATTGGCAATTGCAGCTGGTTTGTCTGAACTGAAAGACTTTGTCGGCGTGACAGGTGAAATCACAATGGATGAAAATCATAACCCTGAGAAATCAGCAGTTGTTTTAGGATTGACTGACGGGAAGGAAACCTCAGCAGACACTGTGGAACCTTAAAAACCTGCAGTTGTTTGGCAGTGAAAACTGGGACAGACCTGATGTGTTTGTCTCAGTTTCTTTTCTCTGACGAGAAGAACCATAATAAATGATATTGGAAGTGAGTATATGGAAATGATGATCCAACAATTGATCAACGGCTTGTTTCTAGGCAGTATCTACGCCTTGTTAGCGTTGGGTTATACGATGGTGTATGGCATCATCAAGTTGATCAACTTCGCCCACGGAGAAGTTTACATGATCGGTAGTTTTATCGGTTACTTTTTGATCAATCAATGGCAATTAGGGTTTTTCCCAGCGTTGTTCATTTCAATGATCGCCAGTGCAGCACTTGGGGTAACGATTGAATTTTTAGCGTATCGTCCCTTACGCAATTCCACGCGAATTTCGGCACTGATCACGGCAATCGGGGTTTCTTATTTTTTGCAAAATGTCATGATCTTTTTCTTTTCAGCCAATGTGCGCCCCTTTCCGCAAGCGATTGAACGACAAACTTATTCCATCGGGTTTGTTCAAGTAAGTAATGTCCAGTTATTGATCTTGGCTGTTTCGGTTACCTTAATGATTCTCTTGCAATTGATCGTGAAAAAGACCCGTATGGGAAAAGCGATGCGGGCAGTAAGTGTTGATGCAGATGCAGCGCGTTTGATGGGGATCAATGTCAATCGAACGATTTCCTTTACCTTTGCCTTAGGCTCGGCTTTGGCTGCAGCTGGCGGGATGCTGATCGGTTTGTATTATAATTCCATTGATCCATCAATGGGCGTCGTTCCTGGTCTGAAATCTTTTGTTGCAGCGGTTCTTGGCGGGATCGGGATCATTCCTGGAGCAGCCTTAGGTGGCTTTGTGATCGGTTTGGTGGAAACAGCAGCGACAGCGCTTGGTTTTTCTGATTATAAGGATGCTTTAGTGTATGTCATTTTAATAATTATATTGTTGGTTCGTCCAGCTGGGATCCTCGGCAAAAATATCAAAGAGAAAGTGTAGGTGGCAGAAATGAAAAAGAATTTACGTTACAACTTAATCTGGCTCGCTCTGGCAGCTATTCTTTATTTTGGATTATTTGCTGCCTACAATGGCGGAATGATCAATTTGTTCTCTGATGCCATCATCGTCAATATCGGCATCAATATCATCTTGGCAGTCAGTTTGAATCTGATCATCGGCTTTTCAGGGCAATTCTCCTTAGGACATGCTGGATTTATGGCAATCGGTGCTTATGCTGGCGCGATCCTGTCGGCAAGCAATCCAACCTTTGGCGGCTTTTTAACTGGTTTATTGGTGGGAATGCTGGTTTCAGGTGCAGTCGCATTAGTAGTTGGGATTCCGACCCTCCGTTTAAAAGGCGACTATCTAGCGATCGCTACCTTAGGTGTGGCAGAGATCATTCGGATCTTGTTGGTGAACCTACGAGGCTTGACCAATGGTCCTGCTGGAATTTTCGGATTGCCCCAATTCAGTAATTGGCAGATCGTCTTTCTCTTTGCCGTTTTATCGATTCTTGTCGTGTCAAACTTTATCCATAGCGGACCTGGTCGAGCGACTTTAGCGATTCGGGAAGATGAGATCGCTGCAGAATCGATGGGGGTCAACACAACGAAATACAAGGTAATTGCGTTTGTAATGGGAGCAGTGATGGCAAGCATTGCTGGTACCCTTTATGCCAGCTATCAGCAGTCGGTTTTCCCACGAGATTACGGTTTTATGAAATCGATCGATGTCTTGATCATCGTCGTTTTTGGAGGGCTTGGGAGTACCACAGGAGCAGTTGTTTCGGCAGTAGTGCTAGGAATCTTAAACATGTACTTGCAAGGCTTCTCTGATTTGCGTATGATCATTTATGCATTGGCTTTGATCATCATCATGATCTTTAAACCAAGCGGACTTTTAGGAACCTGGGAATTCTCCGTAAAAGGACTGCTGGATAAATTTAGAAAAAAGGGGGGTGACAACGATGCCTCTATTAGAAGTTAAAAGCTTAACGAAAAACTTCGGCGGTTTAGCTGCTGTTTCTCATGTAGACCTCCATCTAGATACCAATGAGCTGGTCGGGTTGATTGGACCAAACGGAGCCGGCAAGACAACGCTCTTTAACCTCCTGACAGGTGTGTATGAGCCTAGTGAAGGCGAAGTGCTTTTTGAGACCCAAGGTAAGCCAAAACGTTTAAATGGCGTGAAGCCTTATAAAATCGCGGATTTAGGCCTTTCAAGAACCTTCCAAAACATTCGCTTGTTTAAAAACTTGACCGTGATGGACAACGTTTTGATCGCTATGAACAGTAAGCATAAAGAAGGACTACTGACCAGCATCTTGCGTTTGCCAAAGTATTACAAAAACGAAGAATCCATGAAGAAAAAAGCCTTCGAGCTGTTACGGATCTTTGATATGGATGGCAAAAGTCAAACGTTAGCGAAAAATTTGCCTTATGGCGAGCAACGCCGTTTAGAGATCGTACGCGCACTAGCTACAGAGCCAAAAATTTTGTTTCTTGACGAGCCGGCAGCGGGGATGAATCCTCAGGAAACAACAGAACTGACAAAGCTGATCTATAAGATCCAAAAAGATTTTCAATTGACGATCCTCTTGATCGAGCATGATATGAGTTTGGTCATGGAAGTGTGCGAACGGATCTATGTACTGGAATACGGGCAAGTCATCGCCCACGGTGAACCAGAAGAGATCAAAAACAATCCACGGGTAATCGAAGCCTATCTAGGAGGGGAAATCTGATGCTGGAAATTCAAAATTTAAGTGTTCACTACGGCATGATCCAAGCAGTTCATGATGTTTCCTTCCACGTCAATCAAGGAGAGATCGTTTCGCTGATTGGTGCCAATGGTGCCGGGAAAACCACGATTTTACGGACGATTTCTGGATTGATCCGTCCTTCAAAAGGCTCCGTCACTTTTGAAGGAAAGCAAATTGAGAAAGAAGCACCGCAAAAAATCGTCGCAAACGGCTTGTCGCAGGTGCCAGAAGGGCGGCACGTCTTTTCCGGTTTGACGGTTCAAGAAAACTTAGAGATGGGCGCCTTCTTGCGTAAAGACAGTGGTGTCAAAGAAGACTATGAACAAGTTTACCGCAAGTTTCCTGTATTGAAAGAACGCCTCTCGCAAGATGCGTCGACATTATCTGGCGGTGAGCAGCAGATGTTGGCAATGGGGCGGGCATTGATGTCAAAACCGCGCTTGCTTTTGCTGGATGAGCCATCGATGGGCTTGGCACCAATTTTTATCAAAGAAATTTTTTCCATCATTCAAGAAATCAAGCAGCAAGGAACGACTGTGCTGCTGATCGAACAAAATGCGAAAATGGCTTTATCGATTGCCGATCGCGGCTATGTATTAGAAACGGGGAAAATCGTTTTAGAAGGTACTGGAGAAGAATTACTAGCAAGTGATGAAGTAAGAAAAGCGTATCTAGGAGGCTAAACAATGAGTGTAAGTGATTTTATGACGAAGACGGTCGTCACCGTCGATTCGCAGACACCGATCTTTGATGCAGTAGATTTAATGAAGCAGCACGATATCCACCGTCTGCCCGTCGTTGACGATGGTAAATTAGTAGGGTTGATCACAGAAGGAACGATCGCTGAAGCAACTCCCTCAAAAGCGACAAGCTTAAGCGTTTATGAAATGAACTATCTCTTAAATAAAACGACTGTCGCTGATATCATGTTGAAAAAAGTGACCACGATTGAACCAGATGCACTATTAGAGGACGCCATTTCCGTCATGCGTAGTGAGAACGTGGGGGTTTTACCAGTCATGGATGATGATGCCCTAGTGGGAATCATTACCAACAATGATATTTTTGATGCCTTTTTGAAAATCACTGGCTACCACGATGGCGGAACCCGAGTATCGATCGAGATCACGGACGACCATGTGGGGGTTTTAGCAGACGTGACGAAACTCCTTGCTGATCATCAAATGAGTATTTTGACGATTGTGGTAAATCGGATGGCACTAAAAACAGTTGTTGAGATTCAAGTAGAATCACGGCAAGTCGCAGCAATCGAGAAAATTTTAAGCGATGCAGGTTATACCGTGACGAGTGCTGTCTTGACGAACCAGAAGTGATCTAAGGAAATGTAGCTGATCGTAAAGATTGGCTACTTTTTTTATTTCAAGAAGAGATTTTCTTTTTCTTTTGCTGCTTTTCTGTTAAAATAGGAAGGTGCTGTAAAGAAAGAGGTGCAACCATGTCTAAGAAAAATAAAGATATCGAAGTCCGTATTGAAGAAACAACAAAAGCCATTCATGGCAAAGACTATACCGTCAATGAATTGTTTATCGGTAAAAAACGCATCGGTGAGATTTTAACAACTGGACCAAAAGAATTTCAAAGCTTTTTAGGGGATGAAGATCTAGGTTCGAGCAGAAGCTTAGAAGCTGCCATCGAGATGATTATTCGCCAATGGAATTTACATGAATAATTTCTAGAAAAAATTACTTTTTGCTCTTGCAATTTGTTATCTTTTTCGGTATTATAACTATTGTCAGGTTTGAGAAAAACCTTTTGGAGGAGTAGCGAAGTGGCTAAACGCGACGGACTGTAAATCCGTTCCTTAGGGTTCAGTGGTTCGAATCCACTCTCCTCCACCATTATTGGGGTATAGCCAAGCGGTAAGGCAACGGACTTTGACTCCGTCATGCGTTGGTTCGAATCCAGCTACCCCAGTCAAAGAAATACGTGGAAAAAACAGCAAGCAGACTTGCTGTTTTTTTTTGTTATTTAAAAAGAATCGTTTTTTTATAAGTACTTAGGGAAATAGGAAGCTGATTAGAAAGAAGCAACTTTCAACGTGCAAGTTTCTACGAAAAAGCAAAAAGTGGTTACTTTGGGGCATTTCTATTAAACAGGCATGGGGGTACCGTCCATTCTTTCACGGAAGTCTCTTTCAGAGAATTTAAAATATTTGGGCATTTTTGGTTCTGTTTGGTATACTTAGGCAAATCAGTTTCTTTACGAGAACCATTTTTTTGCATGAGAAACGAACGATGACAGGAATATTACCGATTCTCGGATATGATAACTTTACTAGATGGGGGCTTAACGAAGATGGGGAATGAAACAACTTGGGAAAACATAGATCGCCTTTATCTGTTGTGTCAACCAATCATGCAGGTAGAATCGCTAAGTCAGCAAGAGCTGAATGGCTATGAAGTCTTACTGCGTAGCGAGAAGAACAACCGCTTCCCTCAGCAAGAATTCAGTACAATGATTCAAACTGAAAGCGGCAATCAGCAATTGATGGAATGGTATGCTAAGGAATTGCGGCGTTTGTGTCAAAAAAAGCCGGAAACCCGCTTTAGTGTCAATATTCATCCACAACAGCTGCTGTGGCAGTCAACGTGGTCCTTTTTTGAAACGATGGCTGTTCATAAGGAGCAGTTGCAGATTGAATTGACGGAGCATCCCGTACGCATACAGCAGGAGTCATTTGATTTGTCTAGCGCCCTCGCAAAAATCAAAGCCTATGGCTATGTGATTGCGGTCGATGATATCGGTTGCGGACAAAATACCCTCTCGTTGGTCTTTCCCAATCTTGCCAGCGTTGATTGTTTGAAATTTTCGTTGTTACCGTTTATTCAGCTTGATGAGGAGATTGGCTTCAGCTTTTTGGCTTGTTGGTTGAAGGTTGCCCAAAAATATCAGCTTGAGCTGATCGTTGAAGGCATCGAGAACCGCGAAAAAATGGTACAGTTGCTTGAGATGGGGGTGCATTTGCAACAAGGGTATTTATGGTCTAAAGGAGAGCGATTGTGATGGAATGTTAGAACGAGGCGTGCTTTTGGCGTTTGGTTTGCCGCTGATGATTGCCAGTTTACTGGTGACCGCAGATGTTTTTGTACGAAGTGTGCAAAAAATATCGGTTTCTCGTCCATTTAAGTATTTTATTATTGGTATTCTGACGTTTACGCATTTGTATTTTATTCTTTCTTTTTCAATGAATTCAGTTGGGTTTATCTGTTATCAATACACAACTGCTTTTATAGCGAGTCATTTTTTCTATGGTGATCGTGGTAAGATCTTGATTTTGATAACGCCGTGTATGGTCGTCTTTTATTTGTGGTTTGTCGGTTTTTCTGATGTGGATAAAGCTTTTTATCTTCCATTATTCGGAGTTGGGTTCTTTGTCCTTGATTTTCTTTTATCAAAACTCAAGCGAATCCGTCCGCAACAGCAATTTTATTTGATGTATTTTTTGACCTGTCTGCTCTCACCGCATTTTTCGATGCTGGTCCATCATACGACGACCTATGACTGGGAAGCGATGCTGGCAGTATTTGTTGGTTCTTTTGTGCTGTTGGGCGGCTTTATGTGGCTTCATCGGTTGATTGAAGGCGAAGAGTACCAAGTACTGGCAGAGTTGGCGAATAGTAAGATCGATGCGTTGACCGGCTGCTTCAACTATGGGACCTATAACCACGATCTGCTTCAAGCCGTTTCACAGAAAAAGACTGTGACGATCGCCATGATTGATCTCGATCACTTCAAAAAGGTCAACGACCGTTATGGTCATATCGCCGGAAATGAGTTGTTAAGAACCTTTGCCTCACGGACGACTACTTTTTTAGAGGCGCATTTTGCCGAGACCTTTTCCTTTTATCGTTATGGCGGAGAAGAGTTCTGTCTCGTGATCGAAGGGGATGTCAAAGAAAAGACCGTAGCTGCGATGACGACACTGTGTCAAACCATTTCCAGCAGTATGTTTCCTGTGGCCAATTTTGAAAAAGGGACGATGTCTTTGTCTTGCGGCGTTGAAGCGAGTACAGTTTGTCATGGCGATATCTTGGCAGCTGTTGAAAGAGCCGATCAAGCCCTCTATCTCGCAAAACAAAGTGGTCGAAACCGGGTGTGCACCTTGCCTGAGACGTAAAAAATAATGGAAAAATAATTTACACAAATTCACAAAGAATTAAATGTTTATGCACAAAAAGTTAGTAATAATAAAGAAATAATGTTATTTATTTATAAAATATACATTTTGATCATTTTATTTATTTTGAGAATCTTCTTATATCAACAAAAAGATTGAAAATATGTATAATTTCTGGTAAATTATTTTAAATCAAGAGTGATAGAAACTGTCAATGATAAATAGTGATCCTTACTTGATGCTCCGTCCGCTTTTCCATGAAACATCTTTGGAAATGTTCTGTCGAATCAGCAAGTAAGGGTTCTTTTTTTTAGAAAGGAAGCGCAGGAAATGGCAAATACGCTGGTTGTCAATACACTCGCAAATTTAGGTGCAATCATCATCAATATTTACTTGTTGTTCAAAGTCAGTGATGGCTTCGTAGGGCAAGGGACCTTCAAAGCAAAGCAGATCGCAGCGGCGATTGTTTGTGAAACCGTGGTAGGGATGTTGCTAATGAACTTCTCTTATGTCGTATATGAAACAAGATTTGATCTGCGCTTTTTGCTTTACGCTTTTTCTATGAAGTATCTGGGCTGGAAGGTGACCGTACCAACGATGTTCAATCTAGCGTTAGGTCGTTTTTTGTTTGAAGTATCAAAATCTTCTTGGTTGAACTTATATCTCAGTTTCTTTTTGATGGTGACCCTGACGTTTCTCCATGCTTGGGCCAAGCGGCGGCTTAGTGACAAACAAGAGTTAATTTTATCGATCACCTACTTGATTGTTATCTCCTTTCTATTTGGCTGTTATTTGACTGGTGATATTCAAAAAACGACCTTAATTTATATAGTTTATGGCATTCTTGCTTATACGTTGGCGTTTTTCCTTTACTCAATATTAAATGATATGCAGCGCATTTTGGCTTTAGTCAAAATCGATGATTTGACGCAGTTGAACAACTTTCGTAAGTTTCAAGAGGACCGCCAACGCCTAGATACGACCGAGGTGGACTTATCGATCGCTTTGATCGATATCGATCATTTCAAAAATTACAATGACCGTTACGGACACCGTGCCGGGGATGTGATTTTGCAAGAAATCGCTCGTATTTTTTCGACCTACTGTACGGCTAGCAATCCGGTCTATCGCATCGGTGGGGAAGAGTTTGCGATCTTGATCCAAGGAGACGCACAGGCTGCTGCTTATCTCCTCCAAAAAATCCAAAAGCGCATCCGTTACCAAGAAATCATCTTGGATGCCGGCGATTCGGTCAGCATCACGTTGTCGATTGGGATCGCGCAACGGCAAAGGGGCGAGCTGCTGATGCAAACACAAGAACGTGCCGATCAAGCATTGTATCGCGCCAAGCGCAGCGGTCGCGACCAACTCTGTCTTTACTGATGGGGTTGGCTTCTTTTCTTTTTTTGTTTTCAAAAATACTACCTTAAATGAGGGGCGCATATGGAAAATAGTTTAATCATGATTCCTTCGCTAGAACCTGACCACAAACTGCTGGCTCTGGTGGAGAAAATTCGTTTGCATAACCAGCACCTGCCGATTTTGGTCGTGGATGATGGCAGTGGATCAGCTTATCAGTCTGTCTTTTCGACGTTGGAACAGCAGTTTGGCTGTCAGGTTTTGACCCATCCAAAGAATCTTGGAAAAGGCGCAGCTATCAAAACCGCCCTCACCGAAGTGCTGACAAATCAACCGGCAGTTGAATTTATGGTGACCATTGATTCGGATGGGCAACATGAGTATACCGATATGATGGCTTGCTTAACCAAGGCCCAAGCCCATCCGGACAGCATTATTTTAGGGACCCGATCCTTTGGCAAAGAAGTCCCCTTGCGGAGTAAGTTCGGCAACATTTTGACCCGAAATATCCTACGTTTAGCGACTGGTCTTGCCATCGAGGATTCGCAGACGGGCTTAAGGGTTTTCCCTCGGAAATTCATGACAGATTTGTTGGCGATCTCAGGTGAGCGCTTTGAATATGAAACGCGGATGCTGATCGAAGCCCAGAAGCGGGGGTGGCCGATTCTCTCGCAACCGATCGCCACCATCTATATTGAAGAAAATGCGTCTTCCCATTTTCGGGTCTTGGCAGATTCTGTCGCTATCTATAGCGTCTTTTTGAAGTATTTGTTTTCATCTGTGGTCTCCTTTTTTGTCGATGTGATCGCCTATGCGTTATTGATCCATTTCTTGTCTGTCATCGATCTGTCCTCCATCGTGATCGCTTCGCTGGGGGCCCGATTGATTTCGGCGATCGTCAATTATTACATCAATCGTGAGCTTGTTTTTGGTCAACGGACAAAGAACAGTATGTTGCAATATTTTTTATTGATGATCGTACAGATTTTGCTGTCCTCTTTCCTCGTCTACTTGATCTATTTGATCCTGCCAATCGGGGATTCTGTGTTGTTAAAAATAGGCGTCGATTGCCTGCTCTTTTTCTTTAGTTACCATGTGCAAAAAAATGTCATCTTTAAGGAGTGATTGAGGTGGAACAAAAACGTTTGCCTTGGGCGAAAAAAGTCGTTTACGTTCTGGCGTTTGTCTTTTCGCTGATCTATTTATCATGGCGGGGGCTGTATACATTGCCATGGCACGAGTCTTGGTTTGCCCTGCTGTTTGGTTTGCTGCTTTGGGGCAGTGAGATCGTATCGAACTTTACGGGCTTGCTGTTGATTTGGAACAAAAACAAAGCAAAGCCTTTTGAAAAACCGATCGTGCCAGAAGCCGACTATCCAGCGATCGATGTGTTGATTGCGACCCATAATGAAGAAGTGCCGCTTTTATTAAAAACGGTCAATGCGGCAGTTCATATGAAATACCCCGATCCCAAAAAAGTTCACATCTACTTGTCAGATGACACCAACCGTCCAGAGGTCAAAGCACTGGCAGATAAATTTGGCATCGGTTATATTGGATTGACCGGCAATCAGCATGCCAAGTCAGGCAATCTCAATCATGCATTGTCAAAAACCAATTCACCGCTAGTGGCGACCTTTGATGCAGATATGATCCCTTACTCAGATTTTTTGCTGGAAACAGTGCCATATTTTGTGGCAAATCAGCAGGAACGCCGCAAAGATCAGACCATCAAACCGTTGGGCTTTGTCCAAACACCGCAAAGCTTTTACAATGCGGATCTTTTTCAGTACAATCTTTTTTCAGAAGCGGCGATCCCTAACGAGCAGGACTTCTTTTCCAGAGAAGTCAATGTTTTGAACAACGCCCATGATACAGCTATTTATACAGGTTCCAATACGGTAATCGCACGAGAAGCGATCGAAGCCGCTGGCGGATTTCCGACAGACACGATCACGGAGGATTTTGAATTAGGCGCCTTGATCAATTGCCAAGGTTATCGCAGTTTATCAACACTGCAGCCCATGGCCAGCGGTCTGTCTCCCATTGATATCCCAAGTGCCTTAAAGCAGCGGATTCGCTGGGGAAGAGGAGTGGTCCAAAGTGTCCACAATCTCCATCTTTTTAAGAACAAGACGTTGTCTTTGGCGCAAAAAATGGTTTTCTTAAACAGTTATTTGTATTGGTGGTCGTTTTTACGTCGGTTGCTGTTTATTTTCGCGCCGATTTTGTACACCGTCTTTAATGTAAGGGTCGTAGAGACCAACTTTTGGGTCTTGCTGCTGTTTTGGTTGCCAAGCTATACGTTCTTGCATTTGGCGATGCAGGATTTGAGCAGTGATATTCGAACGCAGCGCTGGGGCGAGATCCAGGAAACGATTTTTGCACCATACCTAGTGATTCCTGTCTTTTTACAAGCCATTGGCATCAAAGAGACCCGTTTCAAAGTGACCAATAAAGCAGCAACTCAGTCTAAAAAAGACTTGTTGTTTGTGGTGCCGCATTTGTTGCTGTTGATTTTGACGATTATCGGCTTAGTGAAGTTTAATTACGGCAAATTCGGCTCAGAGATTTTCTATGGCAGCGTGTTGACTTTCTGGTTGCTGACCCATTTCTTTAACTTAACCTTTGCGGTCTTATTTTATCTCGGTCGCCCGATTTACCGAACGACGGAACGGTTCAGAGCCCATTATCCTGTTGAAGTTTCCGACCAAGACGCCAGCTATTCTTTGATGACAGAAAATATCTCAGAAAACGGCTTGTCCTTTGTTTCTGACGTTCCTCTTTATTTTTCGCCAGATGCGCAGCTGACGTTTAAAATCACCCGTAATGGCTACCAAGCAGAGATGACGGGAAACGTCGTCCGCGTTTTTTCAGGCAAGGATCGCTGGGTCTATGGGGTTGCTTTACACCAATTATCAGAAAAAGACTACTTAGCTTATTTGCAGATCATTTATGATGGCTTCAATCAAAGCCTGCCAGTTCTGCGTGACCCGTGGATGACCTTCTTTGACAGTCTTTTTGAAAATCTCGGTAAGCATCTGCTGCAAGCCAAAGAAAAGCCATTGCCGCCTCAGCGAGTGCCTGTCCTGTCGATTGATCAAGAATGGGTCTTTGAAGAAGGAACCTATGCGGTCACAACATTTGGTTTTGACCAGCTCACGTTGGCAAAAACAGAAGAGGTCGAGATGCCGACCCATCTAAACTTACCAATCAGTAATCTTGTGCTTCACGCTGAAAAAGCGATGCTTCAACCAACAGAAAATCAAGTGGTTTATCAAGTAAGCAATCTTTCCGAGCTGCGTTTTACAGCAGCCTTTCAAGAATGGGTAGACAGCTTGCTGAGAAAGGAGGCAGACGATGATCGAGATCCTGCTGCGATTTAGTCTCTTTGGTTTATCATTAGCTGGCTATGCCTATCTTTTTGTACGAGTTTGCCATTTTCCCAAACACATCAGCTGGATCGCTGCTTGCTGTTTGCCGATCCTCGTTCTTTCCTTTGTCGCATATGGTCCCAAAGGATGGTTGATCTGGGGGGCATGGGTTTTATTTGGCCTTGGCTTACTATTATGCGTTTGGCGTTTTTGGCAGGAGCGCCATCAGGTACGGTGGGGCTTACAAGAGCCCATCATGCTGTGGTTTTACGGCTATTTTGCTTTGTTCGTTTTAACCTTGCTTCACAGTCATTTGACCCACTATGACAACTTCTCCCATTGGGCGACGATCGTTAAATTCCTTTATACGCAGGGACAATTGCCAACGGCAGCCGATGCCATCATCAGTTTTACTTCCTATCCTTTAGGCAGCTCGCTATTTGTTACTTATACAGCGATCATCGTTGGCTATCATGAGAATGTCTTGCTGATTGGTCAATTGATTTTGATTTTCTGTAGTCTATATAGTTTTTTTGCGATTATTCGTGATCCGAAAAGAAAGCTGGCTTTCGCTCTGATCTTCACCAGTATGGCGGTTTTCAATTATTTTAATATTGCGATTCGAATGAATAATTTGTTAGTAGACTTTATCCTGCCAGTGTTGACTTTAGCTGGCATCGCTGGCTTGTTCGCTTTAAAAGGCAACGTACTACCGTCGATCGGTTTCTTTCTTTTGATTGGCGCCTCTCTTGATTTGGTCAAAAATAGTGCCGTCTTTTTTCTGCTGATTTTAGGCGGCTATTTACTAGTCTGCTTGTGGCAGGCATCAGTTCGTTGGCGGCAACGGCTGGGCATGATGATTGTAGGATTAGCTGCCATTGGGCTATCTGTCCTGCCAGCGATTCTTTGGAACCTGCATGTCAAAGCGAATTTTCCTAAATCGAAGCATGAAGTCAGCGTGACCGCTTATAAACAGATTTTTGGCGAAAAGGATTCACAGATACTGCAACAGATTACGGATGTGTTTGTCAAAACCATTACGGATGTTGCGACGATTTCCACGCAAGGGATTCTTTTGATCCAAGTTATTTTGTTGGGTAGTTGGCTATTTGTCCGATTTATCATAAAAAAACGCAATCCATTTTTCAAAGAACTGCTGTTGATCGATGGTATCATTGGGGGGTATTATTTAGGAATCTATGCCATGTTCTTGTTCTCGATGCCCACTGATGAAGCATTGTCTTTGGCAGGGTTCGATCGCTATGCCTCAAGTATCGTGATTTTAGCACTTGGATTAATGACCTTTTTCATGGTCCGGGGCATTGATCATTTGTATCATGAACAAGCGATCGATCGGCGAAACTACCGTAGCTTTGCCAGTTTGACCACAAAAAAAATCTATCAATACAGCACCTTGATTCTGCTGTTTTTTGCGACATTGCTGATCCTCTCAGAAAATAATGGCATGCGTTATACCAATCGTGAATATGCTGCTTCGATTCCAGCACAAGTTTCAGCCGTTACTGGCGATCACTTTGACCTGAACCAGAAAAAATATTTGGTGGTCAGTACTAACAAAGAAGCAGTAGACAGCTACTTAGTTGGCTATGTCGGCAAATATTACTTGTTTTCACCCAATGTCGATGGCCGAGAGAATTTCCTCTTATCTGATGCAGAATTTCGCACGCTATTAAAGCAATACGATGAAGTTGTCGTCTTAGAGGAGCACTATACCTTTAATGCCATGACGAAGAAGCTAACAGGCAAGACCTTTGCCCCAGGCGTATATTTGGTGGCGGAGGTGTTGGGGCGATAGGGAATGACGAATAAAAAGAAGCCGAGAAGGAACATTTCTCGGCTTCTTTTTTTGCAAGTAGCGAAATAGGATCATTTCTTCTTTTTCGGTGTATGCCCATAATAAATTTTGTATTTCTTATAGAAAAAAGTGATATTGGTGAAACCTGCTTCAGCTGCACATTGGGTGATTGGTTTGGTGGAGGAAGCAATTAGGTTGTGGGCGAGATTCAATTTTTTTTCGATAATCAATTCGGTCAAATTCTTACTAGTTTCTCGTTTGATCAATGCACTTAGATAGGAAGGAGAATAGTTAAAAAGGGTAGCGAGTTTTGGTAAAGTAACCGTTTGGAAGTTCTCCTCGATATAGGTCAAGATCGCTAGAATGTGCTGTTTTTTTGCCGCTTCTTGCTTGTTGGTCTGATAGTCGAACTCACGCACGAGAAAAGTGAAAAGAATGGCTATTAGATTGCTGATGATTCGTTTACTACCAATGGCTTTTTCATAAGTTTCTTTCAGCATTTCTTGAATCACAGCATGGATCCGATCATCTTTATTGTTCTTAAAGACAATATATTGGTCATGCGCGTGCTTGTCTGACAATGCAGTCAGAACAAAATCAAGCACGACCCCTTCATTAAACTGTTCCCGACTAATCAATTGAGCGAAATAATCCCGCTTGATCAAAAGATTGATCAAAACATCTTCTTCACCGGTCATTTCAATCGAATGGGGAATTCCGGTATCAATCAGACAAATTTGTCCTTTTGTCAGCGTAACTTTCTGATCATCGATCAATTGGGTGCATGTTCCTGAGTAGATATAATTTAATTCTATAAAACTGTGGTTATGATAAGGAACTGGACTGAAGCGGCTTTGCTTTACCAGAGTAAAGTTTTCTTGTTCTTCCATCAGATTATCGAATAAGTAAACTTGTCGGCCATTGAACGTCACTTTTTCCAGCTGTTGATAATAGTCAGAAAGGTGGTTTGGATGGTCTCTGTGATAGCATTCTCGTTCAGATAACTGAAAAAGTTTTGCTTCCATTTCTTCGGTTGTCATTACGATCTCCTCCTTTCGTAAATCTAAAAATATGATAATTATCTACAAAGCGTATGACATTGTTTCAAGCTAAAGAATTGCTTATGATACATTTGTAAGCGTATTTATTATGATTTTAAATGAAATTGAATGAGAAAGAAAGAGGAATTTGTATGAAAAAGATAACGAATTTATTGAACGAAAAATATGATAATCATATTTTTCCGTTTTTATGGATGCATGGAGAAGGTAAGGAAATGATTCAAACTTACATCAGTAAAATTTATGAAGCAGGCATCCGATCTGTCTGTATCGAATCACGCCCCCATGAAGAATTTTTGAAAGCACAATGGTGGGATGAGTTGGCGATCATCATTGAAGAGTGTGAAAAAAGACAGATGACACTTTGGATTTTGGATGATAAACACTTTCCAACAGGCTATGCCGCAGGAGAAATTGAAAAGAATCATCGTCACTTGCAGAAAGAATTTTTGAATTTCCGACAATTTGATTTTGTAGGTTCCAAAAAGAATGCTGGAATTATGCTGGATTGGTGTTTTAATGCAGAAAGACCGAATATTTTGAATTCAGAAAGGGAAACGGTTAAGGAGAGTGGCAAGTCATTTTTTTCAGCTGAAATCATCAGCGCCGTTGCGGTCAAGAAAACTGGATTTAAGCAGATCAGTGAGGAGAACTGGATCGACCTTACAGACTCAATTATTGATGAGACATTGTATTGGTCTATTCCTGAAGGAGAGTGGAGTATCTTTGTCTTTTACACGACACAAGAAGGAGGGGAAGCTTCGACACAAGGGTACTTGAATCCTTTGGTACCAGAAGCAACAGATATTTTGCTGGAAACGGTTTATCAAAGTCATTATCAACACTTTGGAGAGAAATTTGGCACAACGATCCAAGGATTTTTCTCAGATGAACCGCGGTTTGGGAATATCAAGGGTCCTGATGCAGTCCTTGGAAAAGTAGATATGCCATTGCCGTGGCGGCATGATTTGTTGACTTTGTTAGCAAACCAGCTAGCCATATCTGAAACTGAGCTGCGAGGGCTGTTGCCGGCTCTCTATCGTGGTGAATCAAAACATACGGCTAAGATTCGTTACAATTATATGTCGTTGGTTTCTGAGCTATATAGTCAACACTTTTCTCAGCGGATCGGACGTTGGTGTCGTGAGCATAAAGTCGACTATATCGGACATGTGATTGAGGATAACAATGCCCATGCACGTTTAGGCTATGGGGCAGGTCACTTCTTTCAATCGATGAAAGGACAATCGATGGCAGGGATCGATGTCGTTTTGCATCAATTGATGCCGCAACAAAATGACGGATACTTTGAAGCCATGACATCTACTGGCTGGGATGGCGAATTTTTCCATTACGCATTAGGGAAAATGGGGGCGTCTTTAGGAAACTTAGACCCTGTGAAACAAGGTCGAACGATGTGCGAAGTATTCGGCGCATATGGTTGGTCAGAAGGAACCAAACTGATGAAATGGCTAACCGATCACATGCTGGTGCGAGGGGTCAATCATTTTGTCCCTCATGCCTTTTCAATGAATGACTTTCCTGATGCCGATTGTCCGCCGCATTTTTATGCGCAAGGCCATAATCCACAATTTGAGGGCTTCAAACAGCTGATGGCGTATATGAATCGTTTGAGTTATCTATTTAGTGACGGGAAACATCAAGCGGACATTGCTGTGCTGTACCATGCTGAAGCGGAGTGGGCAGGCGCTTATATGCCGATTCAAAAAGTTGCTCGTGAACTGATGGAACATCAATACGAATTTGAAATCGTTTCGGTTGAGATGATGCTTGATGCGCAATATACGAATCAAACATTTGTCATTAATGAGCATGCCTTTCAAACACTAGTCATTCCATATGCTGAGCGAATGTCTGATTCATTGATCAAAAAGCTGACAGCTCTCGCAGAATCTGGTATTCAAATTATTTTTATTGAGGAGATGGTGAAAGAATCCCTTGAAGAGACTTTGCTTAGCCATGAGCTGCGGCTTCTCGATCGTCTGGCAGAAGTAACGCCGCTCACAGCACTTACTGATAATGCTGGCTTGAAGGTACGGGATCGTTTAGAAACGTCAAAAGCTCTGCCGTATTTGCGGTACTATCATTATCAGCAGCAGACAGATGAGGTATTCATGCTTTTCAACGAAAATGACAGTGAATCGCTGCAGTTTCAGGCTGTTTTTCCTGCTGAGAAGCCTTTAGTTCAATATGATCCAGTAGAAAATAAACTGAAACCTGTGTCATATAAAAATGGCAGCTATGAGATTCATTTAGCACCAGCAGAGAGTCTGATTCTTTTTGAAGCTACCTCGGAACAACCATTGCGTATTGAAACAAGCAAACCTATGAAAGAAGTTCATCTAAACGATCAGCCATGGCAAGTCACTTTCGAAGGAATAGGGAAAGAGCAAGCAGCGGTTACCTGTCAAAAACAATATTCGTCACTGCCTTTACTGGGGGTCGGTGATGACTTCAGTCGGTTTAGCGGGAAAATCACTTATACCGTGGACTTCCCTAAAGCAGCAGGAGAGGTTTTATTAAGTATTGAAGATGCTTCAGAAGTTGTGACTGTTTCAGTGAACGGTCATTGTGTAGGCACAAGAATCAGTACACCGTATACATTTGAGTTGACGGACCTGCTTCGAAAAACGAATAATTCCATCCAGATTGAAGTGATCAATAATTTAGGTCGCAGTATGAGGGATTATCTTTCACAGTTTGTCCTGTTCGAGCCTTTGGGGATCACTGGCGAAATCAAACTTTTTATTGAGGAGGAGTAAAAATGAACAACCAGCAGTTGGCAACAGAGGTTTTAAAGGAAATTGGTGGAAAAGCCAATATCGAATCGGTGACCCATTGCGTCACACGTCTGCGCTTTGTATTGCATGATACCGGTATTCCAAATAAGGAGACGATTGCTAGTCTTGACGGAGTGATCTCAGTCGTTGAACAGGGCGGACAGTACCAGATCGTCTTAGGAAATCGTGTGAACGATGTCTATGAAGCGGTCCTGCAACAAGTTGGCGAACTAAAAGAGGACAATACTCGTGAAAAAACAAAAAAGTCTCTTTTTGATCAATTTACCACCACGATTTCAGGGATTTTCACGCCAGCTTTAGGCGCTATGGCTGCGTCAGGAACGATCAAAGGAATCTTGACGATTTTATCAGTAGCAGGTATTTTGTCAGAAACTTCGGGAACCTATATCGTTTTGTATGCATTGTCTAATGCTTTCTTTTACTTCATGCCAATCTTATTAGGTGCTTCGGCGGCAAATTATTTTAAATTAAACAGTTATGTCGGAATGTTGATTGGGGCATCATTGATCTATCCTACTTTGCTGCCGTATGCGACAGAAGGTAGTTTGACCTTTTTGTCGATTCCCGTGAATATGATGGACTATACTTCTTCCGTTTTTCCGGCAATCATTGCTGTCTGGGTGGCATCCAAAATCAATGGCTTCGTTCAGAATTGGCCATTGAAGGATTTGCGATTCATGGTACAGCCTCTTATCGTGTTGCTAGTTTCTGTCCCTCTTGCCTTGCTGGTCGTTGGTCCAATTATATCCAACTTATCCAGTCTAATGGCAGCGCTTGTTAATAATGTTTATCACTTTAGTCCGGTATTGGGTGGGCTGGTGATTGGGGGTCCATGGATCTTGATGGTCATGTTCGGATTGCATTGGGCATTCATTCCGATTTTTCTTAACAACATGGCGATGCAAGGGTTCGATCCTGTGATGGGTCTGCTCTTAGCGAACCAAATGGCAATGGCTGGTGCTGTCGTAGCGGTTGGTCTACGTACGAAAAATGATAAAACGAAAGCACTCGCATACTCAACAGGTCTGACAACCCTGATTGGTGTCAGCGAACCAGCATTGTACGGAGTATTGCTTCCTTATAAACGTCCGTTGATCGCTGCTGTCATCGGTGGAAGTTTAGGTGGGGTTATTGCAGGCTTTACGCAGACAGTGCAGTATTCTTTTGGTGGTTCAGGATTATTAGGTATTCCTTTGATCATCAATCCAGCAGGAATCGATGGTGGATTTTATGGTGGGATCGCTTCGCAGGCAGTAGGGCTTGTTGCGGCTTTTCTAATCACTTATTTATGGGGAATTGTAGAACCTGAAAAAAGGGAAGCAGTCAATTCAAAAGAGTCCGTGGATACCAAAATTAATTTTCAAGAAGTCGTTCAGGGAGAAGTCGTTCCCTTAACAGAGGTTCCTGATAAAGTTTTTTCAGAAGGCTTGATGGGGCAAGGTAAAGCTGTCAAACCGCAATCAAATACCTTTTATGCCCCTTTTGATGGCATGGTCACTGCTTTATTTCCGACAAAGCATGCGATCGGCTTGACCAGTGATCAAGGCGTTGAACTTTTGATCCATATTGGTGTTGACACCGTAGAACTAGAAGGAAAACACTTTACGACCCTTGTTGAAGCAAATCAAGCAATCAAAAAGGGCCAGCCGCTGATAAAAGCCGATCTCGCAGCTATCCAAGCTGAGGGATATGCGACCATTACGCCAGTTGTGGTAACGAATGCGTCAGCATTCGAGAAGATCATGAATGAAAAAGAGTCTCTTATTGTTGCCAACTAAAACGTTAGATTCAATGCAAAAAAACATGAAATCAGTGAATGATTTCATGTTTTTTTTACCGTCCATTCTCCGTCTGTCGATAATCACTAGGTGAAATGCCGACTTTTTTCTTGAATAAACGGCTGAAATAGGCGGTGTTTTCGATGCCGATCGCCAATGAGATCTCTTTGATGGAAAGCCGAGAATAGCGCAAAAGGTCTTTCGAATAAGAGATGCGTTTGCTGATCTGGTACTCGATGGGGGGCAAGCCCATATATTTGGAGAACTCCTTGACGATTTGATACTTATTGATATGATACTTTTCCTCCAAAGATTCCAAGGTGATCCCTTGACGGAAATCTTCTTCTAGCTGGTCACGAATCTGCAAAATATAAGGCGGGATTTCACTATCCGAAAAGTCGAGATGATATTTTTGCAGAAGCAGTTCATTGAGCAGCTGATGGATCAAAACAGAGCTTTGGAAGGCAGTTTTTGCATTTGGTTCTGGCTGTAGCATCAATAAATCTTGTAAGACCAAATGGATCGGATTTTGGCGGCTGCTGGCAGGATTGGTGTGAAAAACTGGACTGCCATTTTTGAGGAATTCCTCATAAAACGCTGCGACGTTGGCGCCATATAGATGGATCCAGTCCATTTCCCAGGGCTCTTGACTAACGGTACGGTAGTACTGATAGTCTAGACAGTCGATAAAAAACACATCACCTGCTTTCAATTGATAGCTTTTTCCTTTGTAGCGCAATTCACCGCAGCCGGACAATGTATATTTGATCAAATAAGAAGGCAGGTTCTCTCGTTCTGTAAAGTAAGGTTTGCTGGCTTTGAAATAGCCGATTTCTTGAATGTAATAGAAAAGTTCACGCTGCTTTTGGGTTGAAGTATTGATGTAACGCAGTGAATCAGTTGACCATGAGTGGTTGGCTTTTTCCCAGTAATCCATCGGATCCTCCTTTTTACCAAGATTGTGCAAGTCTTTATCAAAATTGTGTGATGAAACTCGTTGATTGTCAAGCTAAAATTGAGTAAACAAGAATGAATCAGTGAATTGTAATCGATTTATTTTTAAACAAGATAATGAAAGGTGAAGACCAGTGAACACATTTATCGCAATCGATATCGGTGCATCAAGCGGTCGTCTGATGCTGAGCCGTTGGGAAAATGAGCAGATCACTTTAGAAGAGATCCATCGCTTTAAAAACGGCTTTCGTCCTCATGAAGGCTTTGACCGTTGGGCGATCGATTATTTGATCCAAGAGATTTTAGTAGGACTGCAAAAAGTGAAACAAGCAGGTATCAATGACTGCTTCGTCGGAATCGACACCTGGGCAGTGGATTACTGTTTGATCGATCAAGCAGGCGAACGTTTAGGCGACCCAGTCGCTTATCGAGATAGTCGCACCAATGATGCGATCGCAGCTTTTGGTCAGCGCTATTCTTTGCAAAAACTGTATGAGAAAACAGGCATTCAGCTGCAGCCCTTCAACACGATTTTTCAGTTAGCCGCAGAAGAAGCGCAACTGCTGCAAAAAGCCGACAAGCTGCTGCTGATTCCAGACTACTTGGGCTACGTTTTTACTGGCAAGATGGTCACGGAAAAAACCAATGCTTCGACGATGCAGCTTCTAAATGCCAACACCCAAACATGGGATGCAGAATTGTTAGCTGAGATCGGTGTAACAGAAGGACTATTCCCACCATTGGTTGATGCAGGAACGGTTTTAGGCGCACTGCAAACACAGAAGTTTCCAGCCTATGATTTGCCACAAGCGACCTTTGTCACTGTCGCTAGTCATGATACGGCATCAGCGATCATCGGTACACCTGGAGAGGGGGCAGATTGGGGCTACATCAGCAGCGGGACTTGGTCATTGCTGGGGATCGAAACCAAAGTACCCAATGTTTCCCTCGCCGCCTTTGATGAAAATTATACGAACGAATGGGGTGCCCACAACACGATTCGCTTTTTAAAAAACATCATGGGCATGTGGCTGATCCAAGAAGTGGCTCGGCAGCAAGACTATCAGTATTCCTATGCAGAATTGGCGGAATTGGCGCAAGCAACGCCTGCTTTTCAACAGTTTGTCGATGTCAATGATCCTCGTTTTTTGAATCCAGAAAACATGATTACTGAACTGCAAGCGTATTGTCGAGAAACCCAGCAGAAAGTTCCAGAAACCGCAGGGGAACTGGCTCGCTGTGTGTATGATAACTTAGCGCTTTGCTATGCCAGTGAATTACAAAAGCTGGAACAGCTGACAGGTACGACGAACAAGCTGCAAAAACTGCATATCGTGGGGGGCGGTTCCAATAATCGCTTTTTAAATCAACTGACGGCTGATGCTGCGCAGCTGACGATCGAAGCTGGCCCAAGTGAAGCAACGGCGATCGGTAATCTTTTAATGCAGATGATGAGTGCTGGCATCTTCACGTCGCTGGCTGAAGCACGCCGCGCGGTCAAACACTCATTTCCTTGCAGTGTTCATGAACCACAGTCTTTTGATCACAAGATTTTAAGCAACTATCAACGTTTTATAAAAGGAGTAGGAAAAAATGACAACGATTCAACAGCGTTATGAAGAAGCTAAGACAGCATATGCCAAATTAGGCGTCGACACGGATGCGGTTTTGAAAAAATTAGCCGATGTGAAAATCTCGATGCATGTTTGGCAAGGGGATGATGTCCAAGGATTTTTGAGTGATGAAGCATTATCTGGTGGGATCTCTGTAACGGGGAATTATCCTGGTGCTGCCCATACCCCAGAGGAGTTGCGCCAAGATTTAGAAAAAGCCTACTCTTTGATTCCTGGAAAACACAAATTGAACCTTCACGCCATCTATTTAGACACCGAGGAAGCAGTGGATCTAAATGAATTGGAGCCGAAGCATTTTGAAAAATGGGTTGCTTGGGCGAAAGAACAAGGCTTAGGTTTAGACTTCAATCCAACCTTTTTCTCACATCCCATGTTCAAAGATGGCTTTACCCTTGCTTCACCAGATGAAGAAGTTCGTCAGTTCTGGATCGAACACGGCAAACGTTCTCGTCAAATCGCTGCTTATATGGGGAAAGAAACTGGGCAAGTCTGTGTCAATAATTTCTGGGTGCCAGATGGCTACAAAGACAACCCGATCGATCGTTTTACACCACGGGAACGCTTGATGACAGCATTAGATGAGATTTTTGCTGAAGAATTGCCAGCGGAATACACGGTAGATGCCGTGGAAAGCAAGTTGTTTGGTCTTGGTGCCGAAGCCTACACCGTCGGCTCTCATGAATTTTATATGGGCTATGGCTTGACGCGCGATAAATTGATTTGTTTGGATGCTGGACATTTCCATCCAACCGAAGTGATCTCCAATAAACTGTCTTCATTGGCACTATTCAGCAAAGGCATTTTGCTGCATGTCAGCCGTCCTGTACGCTGGGATAGTGATCATGTCGTGATCATGGACGATGAATTGCAAGAGATTGGCCGCGAATTGGTTCGCAATGACTTATTGCCAAAAACCAACATTGGGTTAGATTTCTTTGATGCGACGATCAATCGGGTCGCTGCGTGGGTGATCGGGACGCGCAATACTCAAAAAGCGTTGCTAAAAGCGATGCTAGAACCGATCGAAGAACTAAAAGCAATCGAATTGTCAGGTGATTTCACCACTCGTTTAGCCATGACGGAAGAATTAAAAGACTATCCGTATGCAGATGTTTGGAATTACTTCTGTGAAAGCCAAGGGGTACCAGCAGGTCTGGATTGGCTATCAGAAGTGAAAGCCTATGAAGAAACCGTCTTAAAAGCCAGAAAGTAGGAGAACGATGAAAAAGATTGATATTTTACAAGCGAATTTTGTACAAGAAATGATGGAAACGACAGCAAACCTTTACCGTTTAGGGTGGGATGAGCGCAACGGCGGCAATATTTCTTACTTATTAACAGAAGAAGAGATCTTGCCTTTCATCGATCCGCAAAGCGTCTTGCGGGAAATCCCCATGATTTTTGATGCCACGGCACTGGCTGGAAAGTACTTTATCGTGACAGGTTCAGGAAAATACTTTAAAAATGTAGCGGCACATCCAGCGGAAAACCTTGGTGTGATCCGAGTCAAAGAAGATGGGCAAACATTGGAATTGCTTTGGGGCTTGGAAAATGGTGCGGTGCCAACGAGTGAACTGCCAAGTCATTTCATGAGTCATATCGCACGCTTGTCGGTCGATCCAGAAAACCGAATCATCATGCATAACCACGCATCGCATCTTTTAGCCATGAGTTTTACCCATGAGTTGGATGAACGCAGTTTCACGCGAACCTTGTGGCAAATGTGTACGGAGTGCTTGGTGGTCTTCCCAGAAGGTGTTTCCATCATTCCTTGGATGGTCCCAGGAACGAATGAGATCGGCGAAGCAACGGCTGCTAAAATGAAAGAGACCCGTTTGGTTCTTTGGCCGCAACATGGGATCTATGGTGCTGGCAAAGATATGGACGAAGTCTTTGGCTTGATTGAAACGGCAGAGAAAGCTGCGGAAGTGTACACCTATGTCAAAGCGCAAGGCCCAATTTTACAAACCATTACAGATGAAAATCTGAAAAAACTGGCTGACGCTTTCAAAGTCACTCCCCGAGCAGGCTATCTTGAGGTATAATCAATGGTAGAAGAATAGAAAAGGCTTTCAGTCTTTTCTATTTAAAATATATTGTGAATAAACAAACAAACGGAGGTAGGAAGAATTGCAAATAGAATGATTTTGAATGAAACATCGTATTTTGGAAAAGGAGCGATCGAGAACGTACCGACAGAATTCAAGGCACGAGGGTTTAAAAAAGCGGCAGTGATCACCGACAAAGATTTGGTGAAATTTGAAGTTGCGACCAAAGTGACGAAATTATTGGATGAAGCAGGTGTCGATTATGCGTTATATGATGGGATCGTGCCGAACCCAACGATCCAAAATGTCAAAGACGGCTTAGCGTTTGTCAAAGAAGCACAAGCCGATTGTATCATTGCGATTGGCGGTGGTTCACCGATCGATACGGCAAAAGCGATCGCGATCATTGCTACGAATCCTGAATTTTCAGATGTGATTAGTTTGGAAGGCGTGGCAGACACGAAACATCCATGCTTGCCGATTTTAGCGGTACCGACAACTTCTGGGACTGCAGCCGAAGTAACGATCAACTATGTGATTACAGATGAAGAAAATCATCGGAAATTTGTTTGTGTAGATCCTCACGATATTCCTCTAGTAGCCTTTGTGGACAGTGATATGATGATGGGGATGCCAAAGAGCTTGGCAGCTGCAACGGGAATGGATGCCATGACCCACGCCATCGAAGGCTTCATCACCAAAGGCGCTTGGGAAATGACTGATATGCTGCACATCAAAGCAATTGAGATCATCGGCCGCTCATTGAGAGATTCCGTGAATGGCGATCAAGCAGGACGAGAAGCGATGGCGTTAGGACAATACATTGCCGGTATGGGCTTTTCAAACGTCGGCTTGGGCTTAGTCCACGGTATGGCACATCCATTATCCGCTTGGTACAACATTCCTCACGGAGTAGCGTGCGCGTCCTTGTTGCCAACCATCATGAAATACAACAAAGACTTTACGGGGGAAAAATACCGTGAGATCGCGAGCGTTTTAGGCATTGAAGGGGCAGAAACGATGTCACTTGAAGACGTCCGAGATGCTGCTTGCCAAGCAATCGATCAGTTAAGCAAAGATGTGGGCATTCCAGCGACCATTTCTGAATTAGGTGTCAAAGAAGAAGATATCCCAGCCATCGCCAAAGATGCCTTGAACGATGTCTGCACACCAGGCAACCCGCGGGATACGACTTTAGAAGAGATTATTGAGCTTTATCGTTCGTTGATGTAAAAAGCTCAAATCGTTCCTTTCAATGAGCGTGGTTATTTCGCTTGCTGCACAAGCCGTTTAAACCTGGATTGCTCTTTAACGGCGTTTGAAGGGTTTCGATAAACGGCGTTTTCCTTCTCGTTTCATGGGAACTAGCAGCTTTTCTTATTCCAACAGTTGAATAAGGAACATTGACGATAACACTGATTTTGTTACAGCCATTTTGAAAAATGGCTGTTTTTTTTCCCATAACGTTGTATTGTAATTCTTATTATTGATCGTCTTTGTCCCATGAAGGGGACAAAGAATGGTAGAACGCTTACATTTCCTGGTGCTATGATAAGTGTGTAGAAAGGAGAACGGTTACATGACTGTTATGGAACAACGAAAGAGAAAAATCATCCATATTCTTTCCAATACGAGAGAATTTGTCACAGCCGATGAACTATCCGCAGCGCTTCGACTTTCTACAAAGTCGATTTATCGCATCGTAAAAGCGATCAATGAGGATGCCGCGATTGACTATGTGATTCTCTCAGAAAAAGGGAAAGGCTACCGCTTAAGTTTCCATCATCAAGAAAAGCCCCAGAGTCAGAAAGCGGAAATGCCGAATGCGCTGACACCAGTGGAACGCCGTATCAAGGTGATGGAGGAGCTATTGCTTATTTCACCCAAAAGAAAGAATATTTTTTCCCTGTATCAGCCTTTTTATGTGAGTGAAACGGTCATCAACAGTGATGAGAAATTAATTTCTGAAGCTTTGCAGCGTTTTGAGCTGACGGTTTCCCGCAAAAATAAAATGATCGGGGTGAACGGTGCAGAAAAAAATATCCGTCGTGCATTGCAGGAGTATATCCAACAAACCCGCAATATCCGCTTGGATGATCTGCATGTGACGAATGAGGCGTTCAACCGTTATGATGCGGAGTTTGTTTTGCGACAGCTGAATTTGATTGAAAATCACCTAGGCTTAGTAATACCACATCCTTATAACATTAATCTTTTTTCTCACCTGTATATCTTATTGCGACGGTTTCGCAAAGTAGGGAATTCGTTTAACGAGGATATTTTAGATGAGAAAGAGAAACAGCAAATGCAAGAAAACCCAGAGTTAGCAACCATCGCCAAGGAGATCATTGGCAATAGCGAAGAGTACTTGCATACGAAATTACCAGAAAACGAAGGCTATTATATGTATCAATACATCGTCTCCTCACGGATGCAAAAGGCCACGGATGAATTAGAGGATCTGTCAGAACAAGTAAAACTGATTTCCAATGCATTTATAGAAAAAATGAGCACTCAGCTGCAGCGGTCATTTGAAGACGAGGAGTTATTCGGTAAATTGGCTCGCCATATCAAACCAATGATCAATCGGTTGCGACATGGCATCGAAGTCAAAAACAATCTTTTGGAGCAAATCAAATTAGAATACACAGATTTGTTTTTTGCTACCGAAGAGACTGCAAGAGAAATCTGCCAAGTGTACGATTTGCCAGCGCTCACAGAAGATGAAATCGGCTTTGTCACCCTTTACTTTGCTCAAGCGATCGAAGAACATCCTCAACAACTCAAGGTTATGATTGTCTGTACTACGGGAATCGGGACCTCCGAATTATTAAAAGTAAAAGTGCATAAGAAATTTCGTGAGTTGGCAATCACCGCTGTCCTACCTTCTCGTGATGTGGAAGCGGCTTTAAAGCAACACCCGGATACGGAGATGATCATCTCAACCGTTCAATTAACGATCGATAGTCCGATTCCGGTCGTGATCGTGAGCGCCATGCTGACGATGGAAGACCAAAAACGCCTTGAAGCGATGATTGGGAGGGTGAGAAATGACTAAATTCCCTTTGTCCCTTACGTTAGTTTCAACAGAAGCAGGAGAGACGAAAGTCGATGTTTTAAGGAAGATTGCAGCTGTTAGTCAAACAATCGGGCTGACGGAGAGCAAAACCCTGCTATTTGAAGCACTGCAAGCCCGAGAAGCGAGCGGCAATACGATGATTGCTGAAGATTTTGCGCTACCACACATTGAAAGTGATGTGGTGAAAAAAAGCGGAATCGTCCTAGTCAGAGGTGAAAAAGTCCTTTGGCAGGGAACGCTGCAAGCAAAAACAATTTTTGCGATCCTGATGAAGACTGACGAAACAACCGCGGTGAAACAAGCAGTCATCCGCTTAATGAAATGTTTCGCCTATGAAGAAAATCTGCAATTCATTGCAGAAAAATCAAAAGAAGAAATCGAAGCCTTCCTTCTCAACCAACGTGGCTGATAGGAATGAATGGTCAATTCAGTAAGGCAAGAGGTACTCAACTAGAGGAGGAAAACGAATGGATATTTCAACAGTGATTGATCCAAAAATAATCAAAACCAACATGGAGGCAGCTTCTAAAGAAGAAGCCCTACAGCAATTGAGTCAGCTTTTATATACCAATGAGTACTTGACGGATCAGGCAGCATTTTTAAAAGATGTCTATGAGCGGGAAGCAGTTGGTCAAACAGGGATTGGTAATTACATTGCCATTCCTCATGGAAAAAGTGCTCATGTGAAAGAGATCGGCGTAGCAATCGGGGTTCTAAAAGAAGAGATCCCTTGGGAAACGTTGGATGGCAAGGGAGTGAAAGGAATTATCTTATTCGCCGTCGGTGATGACACGGAAGGGGCGCAAAAGCATTTGAAATTGCTCTCTTTGTTCGCTCGGAAATTAGGAAATGACGAGGTGACGGCTGCCTTGTTGAAAGCAAAAGAGCCGCAGCAAGTGATTGAAGCATTTCAAGGATAACAGAAAATTTAAGGAGGAATTATTTATGAAAATCGTCGGCGTATGTGCATGTACAGTAGGGATCGCTCACACTTATATTGCTCAAGAAAAGTTAGAAAATGCGGCTAAAAAGGCAGGTTACGAGATCCATGTGGAAACACAAGGAACGATCGGTCGTGAAAATGAATTGTCACCTGAAGCGATTGCGGCTGCAGATGTCGTGATTTTAGCAGTTGACGTCAAAGTAGCAGGACGTGAACGATTTGAAGGGAAACGGATCATTCAAGTGCCGACCGAAGTTGCCATCAAGTCCCCAAGCAAATTGTTGGAAAAAGCCAAAGAGGTCGTCCAACAGCAGGCGGTCTAAGAAAACCGAAGGAGGAAGGAAACTATGGAAAAAATCAAAGCATTGAATTTAAAAGGACACTTGTTGACAGCCATCTCCTATTTGATTCCGATCGTCTGCGGTGCCGGATTCTTGATTGCCATTGGCATGGCTTTCGGCGGCACCAGCCAGGGACAACTAGTGCCAGGTGAATTTACGATTTGGGATGCTTTAGCTACGATGGGAGGCGCAGGACTCGGGTTGCTTCCAGTGGTCATTGCGACAGGAATTTCTTATGCGATTGCCGAAAAACCGGGGATCGCGCCAGGGTTTATTATTGGTTTGACAGCCAATGCCATTGGTGCAGGTTTTATTGGGGGAATTTTGGGCGGCTACTTAGCTGGATATCTAGTAATTGCTATTTTACGATTTATTAAAGTACCAAATTGGGCGAAAGGCTTGATGCCGACATTGATCATTCCCTTTTTGACCTCTTTGATCGGTGGTCTGATCATGGTCTATATTATCGGTACACCGATCACTGCCTTTACGAACTTACTGACGAACGCATTAAATAGCTTAGGCTCCTCTTCATTATTGGTTTTTGGTGCCGTCATCGGCTTGTTGAGCGGCGTTGATTATGGTGGACCAATCAATAAAACGGTCTTTGCTTTTGTTCTGACGATGCAAGCAGAAGGGATCAATGGACCGATCACTGCACTGCAATTAGTCAATACTGCAACACCGATCGGCTTTGGTTTAGCATTCTTTATTGCAAAACTGTTCGGCAAAAACATCTATACGCCTGTAGAGGTGGAAACGTTAAAATCTGCCGTACCAATGGGTGTGATCAATATCGTTGAAGGGGTGATTCCAATCGTTATGAACGATATCGTCCGAGGGCTGATCGCAACAGCTATTGGCGGCGCTGCTGGCGGGGCTGTTTCAATGGTCTTAGGGGCAGATGCAACTGTACCGTTTGGTGGTGTGCTGATGCTGCCGACCATGACTCGTCCGTGGGCTGGGGCAGTAGCTTTGCTGGTAAATATAGTAGTGACTGGGATCACCTTGGCTTTGATTAAGAAAAATGTCACTGAAGAACAAGTAGCCGCACAAGCAGAAGTGGAAGAAGAAGAAATCGATTTAGATGATATTCAAATTTTCTAAAAAAGCGATTCAATTGAAAGAAGAGTCGTTCCTCTCAGTACAAGACTGATTGAGGAGAAAGGATAAGTCTATGAACAAAGTTGAATTTTCACCGTCATTGATGACGATGGATCTAGATAAATTTAAAGAACAAATCACTTTTTTGAATGACCAAGTTGACTCCTATCATATTGATATTATGGATGGTCATTACGTACCCAATATTTCCCTATCCCCATGGTTTATTCAAGAGGTTCGCAAAATCAGTACGTTGCCTCTGTCCGCTCATTTGATGGTCACTGAACCTGCTTTTTGGGTGCAGCAGCTGATCGATATCAACTGTGAATGGATCTGTATGCACGCTGAGGTTTTGGATGGATTAGCATTTCGTCTGATCGATCAAATCCATGATGCTGGATTAAAAGCCGGGATCGTTTTAAATCCTGAAACGCCAGTATCGGTCATTTTGCCTTATATCGATCTTTTGGATAAAGTCACGATCATGACAGTTGATCCAGGGTTTGCTGGCCAACGCTTTATTGAAGGGGCGTTAGATAAAATTGTTGAACTGCGGGAATTACGGGAAGAATACGACTATCACTATGTCATTGAAATGGACGGTTCCTCCAATCGGAAATCCTTCAAACGGATCGATGAAGCCAATCCAGACATCTATATTGTCGGACGCAGTGGATTGTTTGGTTTAGATGACGACATTGCCAAAGCATGGTCGATCATGGTCGCAGATTATCAAGAAATGACTGGAAAAGTTTTGAGCAGCTAAGCAAAGCCGAAAGCAAAAGAATCGGACGACCAAAGTTAGGACTGTTAAAAAGAGGAGCATTCGTTGCCTATTAGCCAGTAAACTTTGGACGTCCGGTTCTTTTCTATTGTGAAAAGGCAGTGAATAGAAACATGCTGGCTGAAGAAAGTGAAGGAGGCAATTTAATTGAAAAAACTATTTGATAAAATCGATCAATTAGGAGTGAACACTCTTCGTACATTAAGTATCGAAGCCGTACAAAAAGCCAATTCAGGACATCCAGGATTACCGATGGGGGCAGCACCCATGGCCTATGCCTTGTGGACGAAACACTTGAAAGTCAATCCAACGACTTCTCGCAACTGGGTGGATCGTGACCGCTTTGTTTTGTCTGCTGGACACGGT